>Ga0210025_1001753_pt1 | contig 22784 bp, 16 predicted proteins | sample CryGeyme20150102_FD_183989 | JGI IMG/M metagenome (GOLD analysis project Ga0210025, IMG submission 183989) | Groundwater microbial communities from Crystal Geyser aquifers in Utah, USA - Crystal Geyser metaG 2015-0102 (SPAdes) (version 2) | ecosystem: Environmental > Aquatic > Deep subsurface >...
TTTTTTAATTCCTCCGAATAGCAATAATTTTTATTACAGTAGGTCTAGTAGACTACATACATGTTCTGTTCAGTGGCTACTAGTAGTAGTACTACTAGTAGTACTATTTGGGACTACTCCTGCTAGCTAGTAGTACTACTATTTGGTAGTAGTACTACTAGCTAGTAGTACTACTAGCTAGTAGTAGTAGTAGCGTAGTACTACACAGCAGCACCTCCAAACTACTACTGGTTACTAGTGGTTAGCCCAATAATAACGAGGCCAAGAGGGCTTGTTTGGTTCCAGCCAATCCAAACAACACCAACAAGAACAACAAAATAATAATAGTACAATAATAAAGGATAGGAGAAGTACAGCTTTTGTAGAAAGCAACTTTTGGCCGAGTCAATAGACAAAGTAGTGTGTGTTCCTTCGGTCAAGAAAAAGGCATAAAGGGTGCATGTACGGTACGGTAACGAGCAACGAGCAACGTAAAATACTGTAGGCACACACAAACACACGCACACACACACACACGGATTACTACTAACATAAGCATCCTTATTTTAGAGAAATAATGTCAACACTTTCCTCTTGCGATGTTGATGATTGCAAAGTAGCAACAGCAGCAGCAACAACAGCCGTTGCAGCGTTGACGGATGCCCACTGTTGCTCGTCCAAAGAAGAAGAAGATGATGATGATGGCAGGAAAAACCACCATTATCAGCACAAGCGTTTGGCTCGGAATCATTTGCGTCCCAATGCAGAATTGACAGACCAAGAAAAAGATGAAAAACGTGCCCTCAAGAGGCTCTTGCGGAGGCAAACGCGGCGAAGGTCTCTGGTGGTACGACTACAGCAAGCACTGCAGCGGAGGGATGCCACAACGGAAGCCAAAACGCGATTGGATTTGGCGGAATTTATGAAAGCGGAAGAAAAGGAAGTTTTGAAAACAAGTCCAGTATTTTTGAATGGTCCTGCTACCAGCGTTTCGGTTTCGCTACCAGCGGAATCTGTAGAAGAGCAAGATGATAATAATAATAATAATAATCACTGCAATAATAATGCCAACAACAACGACAAAGCCAAGCTCAGCCGCCAACGAGAAGCCACGGCTCGCTTTGAGATTGAACAACTGTACCAAACGTTTTATTTGACAATCAAGCGGCAACAGCAGCAGCAGCAGCAGCAGCAAGTGCACACATCTGTTCCAACAACTTCAACGTCCGGTGCCAGTATCTCCAACGGTAAAGTAGCAGTCAAGGAGGAGCAGACTGCCCAAGCTCGATTATTGCTACGCAGCATGACCAAGGGAACTCAAACGGAACACATGTTTGAAAATTACAATGCACTGGTAGGATATACCCGACAAAAATTTCAGGAACGAGCTTGCCTTGCCATTTCGTCTCTGAGCAAATTAGATCCGGCAAGAAGATGGGGGAACACGACATTAACAACTACAACAACGACGACAAGGGAAGAGCAGTACTCGTCAAATGACTCGATCAAGGAAAAAATGTGGAATCGCTTGACGATGACAACGAAAACGACAGGAAGCATCAGGTCCATTTGTAGCATTGGATGCGGACCAGGTTGCGATGGTACGGGATTGTTAAAATTCTTGGAACATTTTACGGATTGGAACAAGCACGAAAAGGAACCGCTCGTGGATCGCGTCTTGTTCTTGGATTGGACCATGGACCGTTGGGGTGAGCACTTTCTGGAACCACTCCGAGATATCCTTCAGAACCAGGCCTTTATCCGGACGGCACACTTGGAGATATGCAACGTCCTTCAGCCTCTTTCGGGCGCAAGCAATGCCAAAACGCGACAGTTGTTGGTTGGAGACTCTCAGGAAGATTTGTGTCATGTGGACCTTTTTGTCACGTCGTATCTTCTCACAGAAACGAGAGACAAATGGTGCGCTTTCTACGGTGATCTCGTACAGATTGCGAAACCAGGGACACTCTTTTTGTTCGCGGAACCAAAAGCGTGGCAGTTGCACACGTTCATCGAGCAAACGAGAGCATCCATCGACTTTGTTTGGCTGGATTCTTCGATGAATTCTCCAATCCTGCAAGCTTTGGAAGGCAGAGTTGGTCCTGCTGTGCTTCTTGGAATGAAAAAATAGCTGAAGCTGCAACTTTTAATAAGTCTTCTACCAGTACGTGGTACTAGTAATAGTAGATGAGACAGAGCCCGTTGATTGACCCTTAACTTGCCGGCGTTATCAAGTCTCAGTCTACTACTGGTACTGGTAGTGTTTAGACACAGCAATTACTAATGGTGTAGTTCGCTTTGAGAATTATTTTCACACTTATTCACAGTCAAATTTGAGTTGTGTAATCACTTTGATTTGGTTATCACTTCGCAATCGCTTTGATCTTCAAGTTGTAATCGATTTTGATTGTATCACGCTACTAGCCAAATATGACAAAAAAGAAATAATAATAATAATAATAATGTAGCAATCGACCTCCATTCAACCCTCGACTTAGGTTGTACTGTAGTGCTTTTATGAGTAATCGCATTGAATGAGTATCAAAGGAAATCTTGTTTCTTCGGCCAGGATGCTTTCTTCGGTCAATATGCTTTTTTTCTTTGGTCAGGATGCTTTCTTCGGTCAGGATGCTTTTTTCTTCGGCTAGGATGCTTTTTTCTTCGACCAGGATGCTTTCTTCGGCCAGGATGCTTTTTTTCTTCGGCCAGGATGCTTCCTTTCTTCGGCCAGGATGCTTTTTTTCTTCGCCCAGGATGCTTTCCGTCGCCCACTGGGCCTCTTTTATTTCGTATTTTATTCGCCCACTGGTCTTTTATTATTATGTAGTTAGTCAAAAAAATTCTCGAAGATTTTGACGAGCACACAAAATTTGACAAAAGTAACACGTCTTATTATTTTATTCGCTCACCTTTTTTTTATTTGATTCTATTCGCCCAACGGTCTTTTATAATTAATACCAGGGTATTTATTTTATTCCCCCTCCGTTTGTTTGTTTCTCTCTACCAGCAGCGAAGTACGGCTACTGTTCTTCTTGTACGGCTACAGTAGTACTTGTCTTCTTGTACCACTAGTACGGCTGCTGGTCTTCTTGTACGTACGGCTGCTGGTCTTCTACGGCTCCAGGTCTTCTTAAACGGCTCCTGGCAAAGTCTCTTTTAACGGCGACATGCATTTCTACGGCTACTAGTACTTGTTTTTTTTACGGCTACTTGTTTTTTCTACGGCCACCTGCTTTACAGCAAGCATTCCATTAAAGAGTGCTAACAGACTTGCTTTCCGTATGAATGGAAGTAATAACGGTTAGCAGTCGCTCTTGATTGTGCCTCTTTTGCATCATATCTGTAATGTCTTTAACGTCAAGATGCTGAATATCCTCGCCATCAACAGCAACTTCAAGATACAAAGATACAGCACAACCGAGACGTGAGCAACAACATAATGAAGCATCCGAACAAGATCGACGCCCAGCTATTCTCAAATTACTTACCGAGCTTGTCTCCAAGTGAGAGTATACCTTTTAATGAACTGTCAGGCCGAACTTCGCTGACAAAAGTGCCCTTTCCATCATTTCGATTCGCCAGCACAACCCCGAGCTTCCCCCGCGGAACCTCCACAATAATGCGTTTCCTTTTTACTAATCTGGCACCGGTACGTGTAAGCTTGGAGGAAAAGGTTGAGCGTGACTTGGCACCGGCACTGGAAAGAGTAACCGAGGAAGCTGTCACCTGATCAACCACAGGCTCGTCTTCAGCTTGATGGAGGGCTGCAAGTTGCCTTTCCAAACGGTTGAGATCGTGTTGCAATGAAGTAGGTTTAAAAGGTGCAGTGTGGTTGCTCTTGTAGCTCGCGATGCTTGCAGCTGCACTTCGGATTCGCCCTTCTCCCCTCCCTTTGTATTTCCCACTTGCGGGAACATTGTAGGAACGGTTAGAGTGATTGCTTTTAGACGAGCGCTGGGACTTGAACGAGGTATGGGACTTCTGGGACCTTTCGGAGCGACCACTGAGAGATTCAATGTCAGCTGAAACAGACTTTGGACCCAACGTCTTTTCTACAACATCAAACAGCCATGGATTAGACAAACCCGTTGAGCTTGATTCGGCAGATCTATTCTCAACAAGGTCACGTTGCTCTCGGCGTGGCTGAACTCCAAGGATGCCCAAACCATCATCTTTGTGAGTGCTAGGTCCAGACGATGCGGTCGCCAAGGCAACAACCGGGCGGAAAACAGATTCCTCGTCTTCGCTAATGCTGGTTTGACTCGGCAAAGACCTAGACTCAACTGAGAATCCATCTTTACTGATTGGACGAAAATGATTTGGAGACGTCTTGGTCGCTTCTTCACACTCTAGAGGCTGCACTGTTGAACCCCTCCAGGATGACGGAGACACAGATCTATCAAGAAGTTGTGTGTCAGCGAGCAAATCTACAAGGGGATTTCTTGCGCCTTCACGGAGACTTTCGCCGTCTATTTTCTCAACCTCGGCGTCGGAGTCAACTTCTCTTTTTTCCTCGTCAATTCCAGAGGCATAAGACGAGTCCTGAAGTGTCGAGGTACCAAGAAGGTAGGTTTCTACTTTTTTCATCAAACTCGAGGATGAAGAGTCCGCAGACCGAAGTTTGACGTTATCGGTGCCATGGAAGCCTGTTATACTTCCTCCGTTGTCAAGATTTGACTGTGCTTCGGCATCAAAGTGAAACTTGAGAACAGGGCGTTCTTCTCCTGTAACAAAGGGAGCGAAGGCAGAAACTGGCATTGTTTCTTTTTCCAAGGCTTGGGAAGTGAGCATTGCTTTAGCCTGATCATTCGTCTTTGTCGTCTCCACCAAGCGGCGACCAGAATCGGCAAACAAATCAACACCAAATGGATCATCCTCTTCTTCTTTTTCCTCCCTGTTGCCTTCAGTGTAGTGGTGTACGTCACTCGTAACATTATAAATGGCAGTGGCGCTATTAGAGCGTGTATGGTTTGTCTCTGACATCACAAGAGAAGACGACGTGACGCTATCGGAATACAAGGAGCTCTCGACAGCTCCGCTCTCGGCAGCCGTGCTGCAGAAGCTGCTGGATACGGACCCATCCATATCTTGCGATGGAAAGATAAAGCTGTCCTCGTCTTCGTAAGGCAAAACTGACGGAGGGAGCATAAAGGAACCAGAACCAGCAGATGATGCTGCTGATGACATCTTTGACATCGCCATGCCTTTCGCGACATTTTCTCCTGCACCACTTGCGAGAAAAGACGGAGTGAAATGAGAAGTGTAGAGCGAGTTCTCATCAAAGCTGTTGGGAGCCTGTAAAGGCTTCTTCTCTGTGTTCCCAGGACGCTCCTCTTTGATGGTTCCCACTGGTTTTGGTGGTGGTGGTGGCTTCCGGAAACCACCTGCCGTTTGGTCGCCCAATGTGCTGTTTGCAAGGGAACGGCTGTCTTCGTCGAGTAGAACCAAATGATCCGGGATATTGCTGTTGGTAGATCCCTTGTTTCCTTCATTAACGTTGGTACGGAGATGAAGTCTCGATTGTCCTGTTTCTTCATTCTTGCTCCTTGATCGTCGTCGCCAAATGAAACGCAAGCAACATACAACGATCAGAAACAAGATAACGCCGACTGCAATAAAAATTGTTATTAGATCCGCATTTGAAACCTTCCGAGATTGTTCAGGGGATTGCGCGGATGAGTTTGGAGATGGAATTGTAAGAGTTGGTTTTATAGTCGTGGTTGGAGTCGGTGTAACTGACAGAGCTGTCGGTACAAAAGTGATAGCAATTGTGGGCTCACTTGATGTAGGATCAAATGTTGCAGAAGTAGTTGATGGCGAATTTGTTGACGGCCTTGTTGGCTCGAGAGACAGTTGCTCGATGAACGTTGAAGGCTGCAGCGTTGGAGCGGAAGATGGCTGCTTTGTTGGGGTATTGGATGGACTTCTTGTTGGTATAGCAGTTGGAAATCGTGTCAGCGCTCCCTCTGTCACCTCGACATTCTCTACAGTCGCAAACTGAGTATCTTCTCGCAGAAGAGATCTAAATCGGACCCGCCCGCCACTACCTCGATTAAAGCCAGTTTGTACGATGCCAGACACTTCGGCTAACGATAGCGTACGGTTTGCCATCACGTACACAACTTGCTCGACGGTAACATAAAGAGGAAATAACGGACTACCCACCTCCCCACCAGGAACAGTGGTAATAATGTCGCACTCATAGTCTTGCTCGTCCAGGGTACCTGCTATCGTGGTGCTTATTGAAACTTCAGCTTCTTGAGCGTTTCGTTCGACTTGATTTCCTTCTGCCTGCAGTGCGGAAAGCTATGTTAGAGGATCACGATCGAAGTGAAATTTACTATACTTTGCTTCCACAACAAATCACCGAAACTATCAGTTTCTTACCTGGTTGTTGACAGCCTCACAAAAGTGCTGGACGGCATTGCTTGTGGGATCAGCAAGTTCATATGCAAGGTCGTCATCGACTTGTTGGAGCACAAGGTGTAACAAAACGAAATATTTCGTTGTCGTTTGTTCTTGGAGGGCACGCTGCTCTGTGGGCGCATGGTAGTGAGAGATCCGATTAGATACGAGCACTTTCAGAGATATCCCAACTATCGCAAGCCACATAAACCGACTGTGATGCCAACGCTGATCATTATTGCTTGTCTTCGCCATGGTTGTTTCCCGAAGAAGAAACAATAATATAAATATAAATAATGTGATTTCGCTGCACTTCTTTTTCTCTTGCAAACTTTCAAGGTTGTGCCTCTCCCGGCTACCTTATCGTGGAGACTCCTTGAATCCCAACTATATGTCATGTTCGTTCTTTTTCATTTCTATGTTTATGAGATACACACGCCGAAAGTAGGAGGCTTAGGTACGTTGAGGTTCTGTTACTTTGGTTCCATTCCCGGACGATTGAGATGTTGCAGGAACGCGCACATGCCAAAAGGAGTTTCAACGTTCATCAAGACACACGACCGGACTGCCCTCTGTCTTGTCGCGCCTGGGCAGTAGAAGCTTTGCTGGCTCTGGGCTACTTTGTAACACAAAAGAGGTCCAGGGTCGGACACTTCACGATATACAGTAGTTGATTTTTGCACCCAAGTAAATGCCCGAAGCGTCGTCCAATCGAGCAACTCCATGTGCGCAAAACGATGGCAATTTCCGGGAGCTCGTCTTGGTCTCCTCGCCACATATTGATGCTACACATACCTCAATCATTCGGTTTTGTTCCTGACTTCATCGTCGTGATATTCTGAACGAAGACATTTTTGGACTTCGCCCTTTCCGGCAGCGCAACAAAGCCCGGCACCAACTGCTGCGCCGGTCAGATTCTTGCAGCAGTAACGGAGCCAATGCAATGTCACGATAGAGAGTACTTTCTGTGTACACCAGAGATTGTTTAAACGGCCATTGGAATTATTGTTCAATAGCTGACTAGTTTATCAGTTGAGATCTATTAGTTGATCACTGCAAAACAATCGCGCTATAATCAGTCGACCCAGGCGTAATTTTCGTATCGCATATTATTAAATTTATTATACTGTAGTTTGCTGGAATTCGTCATCAGGCAACCCGAGTTCTCTGTTGGGTGAAGTCGCCGTTTGAACTCGTACAAGCTTGACTCTGCGTAATTATATTCTGTGAGTAGTTGTTAAGCGAAAAAAATGTTCCTCTTGAAGCACTACAGGCTAGTAGTTTTCGAAGTTCTGACTTCATTCTTCGCTTCCATTATTCAAAACAAATCAGTGCTACGCAGCCTACATTGGACGATTGAGCGTTGGTTCACGATTTGGAGGAGGTGCCTGAGCGTTAACTAACCAATTGGAAGGGTTTCCTTGGCGTCTTTCAATAGACGACCAAAAATACCCTCCCCAGATGTCTTCTGTAACAGCAGTATTTTCTCATTGGCAGGTTCCTCCAATTTCACATGCAAATTCATTTCCCTGAGGCAAACTTCTTCCACCATTTCCTCCAATGCCTGAAATCGCTTTCGCCGATCAGTGGCAATGAGTTCCAGACGAGATCGGATCATCGACAGAGATTGAGTAGAGGCCGCTGCCAGGCTCGTTTCCATCTCTGCCGCTCGAATCTTAGCTTCCAATCCCTCCATGATATCATGACTCTCCATGATCTCGTGCTGGCGTGCCACCACTGCAAAAAAGTCTTGAATGTGGCACTGAAACATTTCTGCGTCAAAGTCTTCAATGCACCCTCTAAGTACGGCAGCAGGAAAATCCACGTCGTTACGTTTTTCTCCACGAAAAACCTGTTTGCTTTTGGGTAGAAGGGAACCCAAAAGCTTCAAATTATGGACGAGTTGCTCCAGCCGTTCCAAAGAAGCAGAGTCAAGTTCAATATTGTTAATACATTTACCAGTGAACGACAGAGTAAGTAGCAAATCTTCGTCTCGTGGCATGCCTCGAATGTCAAGCAACAATGGACGTATTCCCGTGGAAGTTTCTGGTCCCGCCAGTCGGCATAGCACATGTTTCAATCGCTGTGGCGATAAGAGTATATATATTTTGAGAAGAGGAAAAAACATGAGGCATAAAAATGTTCTCGTGGCCACGCTCACCACACAAAAAATTACAAATCCCCCACGGCATGCTGCAACGGCGGAGGTGCAACGACTGTACTCACCCTCAACAGTTCTCGCAATTCTACAACTTTTGCTTGTTCTACAATGCCAGGTACCGCAACAAGGCGACATCGTTTCTGATCCAAAATACGCCCCAGTTCCGTAAAGGGGAACAATGCTCTAGCAATGTTGATTTCGTGTTCTTCGGCGGCAGTTTCCAAACTCAAGGCTTCGACAAAGCCTGGGGAACTCTCCAATAGTTGTTGCAGTTTGTGCTGACTTTCGTTTCGTTTCTGTTGTAACTGATTTTCAGGCATTTTCAGATAAGCATCGACTTGGTCTACTGTAGGGGCTCTTTGGACAGATTGGTGCGCTTCAAGAAAGGCGCGAAAAGGCGCGCGGTATTCGCACTTTACCAAGTAAAGCCGCTTGGACACCACACTATCGGCTTCCGTGGCAGCTCGAAACTGGTACAGACGCATCGGAACATCTTGTTGGACGAGTTGAAGCAGCATGGAGAGCAAGCGTTCACAATTAGGCGACAATATCTGGTGCTGCGGTGTACTACCCGATACCAACAGGGTTGTGGATTGATTGTCCAAATCTCGGCTCTGCTGATAAAAAGAATGTTTATTCAGTTGTTTGAGAATGCGCTGATTCGTCAACCAAACATCATCTGCCCAGACGTAGTCTGGACAAAATAGCCGAGCCGATTCCCAACAATCCTGGGGTCGCTGTTCGCTGGTATATCGACGACCGTACTGGGCTTTGGATTCCAAAACGCCGTTGGCAATTCCCTGCTGTCCCACGCCACTCAGTGTTGTGGCGTGTCCTATGCCACTGCTCTGCTCGTACGGGTCGCTTAGATTGGCCGACTGAGCCAATTTATCTGTACTTATTCGCTCAACGACATCACAAGCCGCTTCCAAGCACAGTCGACAAAAAGATTCAGCTAGTAGGTGGCGTTGCTGCCGCACACTTTCAGTCGTAGTATTCGCAGCTTGGGCGCTAATTAGGAGCGACAGTTCTTTCAGAATTAGCTGTGACTGATGTTTGACGTCTAACCATGCTGCCAGCAAAGCGTGTCCGGAACAGGTAGTCGCCGTCAGCTGTCCTTCGACGGATCTGTAAAGGGCAACATCCAAAACGGTCATGAGACCAGGCACAGCTAACAACTCCAACGGATATTCTCTGCTGTCGCCAGGTTCTGGTGATGGAAGAAACATACGGGAAGCAAAGGACAGAAGAGATTCCATTGTGCTTTTGTAGTGTATGGAGTACAGTAGAATAGCAAGTACAGATTCAGGTACCTGGTACAGGTACGTGATGATGGAATCTATCCAAAAAGGCTAAAAGGACGTAGAGGCTGATATCTTGATATCTTGAGACAACAAACCTGCCTCTCGCACAGCATTTATTTAGGAGGAATTGAAGACAAGTTAAGCTCCCTAAGCTAAGGCTCTATCTTGGTGTGAACTATGGGCACTACTTTACCCAACACAAAAAATTAACTTTGCAAATACAGCAGTGTGTGATTGTTCTTCCTCTCGTCTAAAATATTCGAGAGTAGTACCAGGTAGTCTCGTCTAGTACTAGTAGTACTACTAGCTAGCTAGTAGCTAGTACTACTAGTAGTAGTACTACTACTAGTAGTAGTAGTAGTAATAGTACCACGAGTGGTGGTAGTAGGACTACTACTACTACTCTGATAGTAAAATGGTAGATGAGGATCATTATTTTTTAATTTTTGCAGATAAGCAAGTAATTATGACGCACACCGTCACAACTGTTTGAGCATCCTCTTTGTCACCAGTTCAGTTTATTCAAGGCCCGACTCGAACACTGGGTATCTACCTGGTATTAAACTGCAACTAAACTACTCTGGCTGTAAATAGTCGAGTGTGCTAGCACAGTCACGATGGGAACATTTCAACCAGCATTTTTAAAAATAAAATTACCTTGTTTTTTTTACGACTGCACAGCTGCTCTGGCTTCCTCTTCTTGTTTCTTCTTTTCCTGGGCCTTTTTCATCATGACCTGATTCCATTTTTCGAATTTGAGCTGTTGCATTTCCTCCTTTTCCTTTGCTCGCTTGTTCATCCAGTTAAGGAATCCACCACCCTGGTTTTGTTCAGAACTTGGTGCAGCACCAACCAAATCTTTCGCCGTTGGCTGTGACCGACCTCCTCCGTGCGAACTGTAGTCACTTTGGGGCGCCAGTTCTGGTTCGGGCAAATTCAATCCTGCGCCACGGGCAAATCCTCCCAAACCTCGGTTGGCCAATCTTTCTCGGTCTTGACGGTAACGATCAATTCTCCTTTCTTGTTCGTCGGCAATTTCATCGGCGTCCATTCCTTGGTACTGTTCCAAAAGAGAAGGAAAGTCGTCATATCCTTCTCTCACAATTTCAATCAAAAAGGGAGCGATGCGCGCCAATGTGGTATCGGTTCGATCGGTGGCGTCAGTATAGGGCTTGACACGGATCAAATTTTCTGGATTCAAAGCCACCTCGGTTGGATCGTCGTCCAGCACGATCATTCGTTTCACGTTGCGATTCAAGCGATTGAGATCCTTCACGTGCACGCCGTTTCGGTAGTACGTGGCATCACGGTACAACCGGTGCATGATACACCCGTCCTTATCCAGGGACGTAACGACAGGATCGGCAATGCCATCAATGCTTGGACTGTACAGAACAATTTCGTAATATTGGGCCATATCGTGCAGGAACTTGTCAACACCCGGCCGCTTGGCAAACCTCCATCCGTACTTTCGATCCCAGGTCGAACTGACCAGCGTATTTTCCAAATCTAGTACGAGGGTTGGTGGAATGGGAATATCGTGCGGAACGTTCGGCATCTACAACAGAGAAATAGAGATCAAAACAAAAAAAAAGAGTTAATAATCAAGTCAGTACCACTTACAAATACTTTTCATGTCGATTTCATATTCCGTTGTTTCTCTCTCTCTCTCTCTCTAACTTACCTGAGACCAATCCGGCAACAATTTTTCGTGCGATGGCTTGGCAAAATCATCAGAAAATTTCTGAATAACATTTGTCAATCCAATCATATCGGCAAACTTTTTCGGTGGACTATTCTCATCGTTCATTCCCCACACTAACAGAGCCGACGGTAATCCTACACCAATATACCAGACCCATCTAGAATGTTTCGAAAGAGATGTTGCCGAAGACTGTTTAATAGTAGCCGTTGTAGCACTATTTGCAACAGCTGCAGCATTTGTCGTAGCTTGCAGTTGTCCTCCTGCTCCTGCTCCTCCTTGAACAGCTTGTGCCGCTTGTAATTTTCGGGCTGCACGAATTGCTTCCCGCTCTTCTTTGGTAACCGTTTTACGAATGGGTCGACTAACTGTGGTTAATGGTGGTACTGCTGCTGTTGGTGCGGATGTCGCATCCGATGCAATGAAACGACGACGTCGACTAATAGACGTTACCAGACAGGATGACCTCCTCCTGCTCCTGCTCACGACTACAGAAATTCTGGAAAGCATTATTTTGTTTGTTTCTTTGTTTGTTGCTGAAGGTAGTAGTAAATATTGCGTGTTGGAGATACGTACGCTTGTTGTGTATTACTCGTGTGTGTGTGTGCGCGTGATACGTATGCCGTATGCTATTTATGTTTTATTATAGAGTACTTTAATATCCTTGGCTTGGGTCAGGTTGACAACAACGAATGCTTGTTGCTTGTTTCGAATCAATACGGTTTACTTCGTCTCGCGCAGTCACACAAGATCTGCCTTTAAGCTGACGAATAGAAATGAATGATTGTATAGTGTTCTTATCAAACAGACTGCCATCAGTAGCTGGTTCGGTTTCCCCAGTGAGTTACCTGGTATTATTAATGTTTTTGCTACCAGTATGGTACAACTCACGCCATTTGATCCTACGTACCAGGTACCGTAGTAGAGATAGATAATAAACATGGGATTTTTGTTTCTGTTATCAGGTCATGAGCACATATTCAGGAATAGAGGTAGTAATAAAGAAGTACCTACTCTCTAGCTAGTAGACTAGTAGTATTGTTAAAAAAATATTAGGGGGAGCGATACTCATGAGTCATGAGGCGATCTTTTACCTCCTCGAACTGAATAGAAAGATCCAGAATCGTAAACGAATGCACTGGCTCTTTCATCATCGCACGTGGTACCTGGTAATAGGTACTGAGAGTAATAGTCATAGTACAGTAGTAGTACCGCCGTAGTATGGTACTACAATAGCAGATCATGGATCGTGAGCTTGTGGAATTCTGTAAAAGTAATTGAGAAAGGAATCAAACATAATAATAATATTTTCATCTTACAAATTAATTCAAAATCGAATTGTACGGTCCACCACCCTCATTCCCAGCTACACAATCTTGCTTTGTCATTAGAGTCATCATGACAGTAACATCAGTAGCAACAGAATCAGAAGCAGCTGCAGCATCGCAGGGTACTGGTACTACGCTCCTGTTGGTAGATGTTCAAAACGACTTTCATCCGGGCGGTAGTTTAGCAATTCCTTCGGCCAACGAAGATGCTGAGCGCATTGCCAATATCATTAAAACATATCCTGCAAAAATTAATCGCATCGTAGCAACGCTTGATTCTCATCACAAACTCCACATTGCTCATCCGTACTTTTGGGTAAAAGGGGAGGACGACGGCGGCAACAACAACAACAACAACAACAGCAAAGACGGTTCCCAGGAAACGTCAGCAACAAGACCCGAACCCTTTACCATTATTTCGGCAGATGATATTGCTTCTGGCAAGTGGAAACCCCGTTCCGATTTGCGCATTGCTGCGAATACGGACGAAATAATGTCGTTGGATCCTACCATTTTTGAAAATGTACAATCCGTACAAAAACCTCAACAGAAGGGAGAATTCGATTTACAAAAATACTGTTTAGAATATGCACGTCGATTGGAACAAAGAGGACGGTTCCAAATTTGTATCTGGCCTGAACATTGTCTCATCGGATCGGAAGGACATGCCATTGTACCCACCGTCCGACGAGCCATGGAAGAGTGGAGTGCCATTACGGGACGAACGGTAGAATTTGTTCACAAGGGACAACATTTACTCACGGAAATGTACTCGGCTCTAGCAGCAGATGTACCAGTTTCGATCGATACAACCTTTAACAGCAAACTTCATCGATCGCTCTTGCCACAATCACTTTCACCAGCAGCAGCGGGGGGTTGTGGTGCCGGTAACGGAAGTACGAAATTAGTGGTATGTGGTCAAGCCATGAGTCATTGCGTCAATTACACCCTTCGGGATATTGTAGAACACTGTACCACCAAACATGACGTAGACAGGATATACCTTTTGAAAGATTGTGCTTCGGCTGTGCCTGGATTTGAGGCGGCTGCCGAGACGTTTCAAGAGGATATGAAAAAAGCCGGCGTTCATCTGGTAACATCATTGGATCTAGGTGATATTTTGTAATTGTTTTTTGTGGCGTGTCGACGAAAATCGTAGATTTTTTGTGTTGTATTTTCGCATGTACTGCTGTAATAGCAGAGTGACTATCTAGAGTAAAAATTATGGCAAAGTGAAGCAGGAAGAATTTTTTTTAGTCTAGTTGGTGCAGGCCAACAAATAGTTTTAGTTTGTGATACAGTTTCCGATACAGACACATTCGCTACGTGCTTGCAGAGAATAAGAGGGCTTTCATGACTATTGTACTTTGGAAGCTCAGAAAGGCAGCGTCAAATTATGGCTCTAAAGTAAATAATTCGTTATGTTCAGATAAAATAGGCGACCGCAAAAATAGTGGATTTTCGACCTCCTTGGTGAAAGTGAAAGGCGACCCAACCATCCAATCCATCCATCCATTGGCTTCAAAGCATGACCAACCACCACCACTTCTAAAAGCACATTCTAGTAGTAGTAGAGAGTAGAAGCAGCTAACGATTTATCGAACGTAAACAGAGGCGGCAGGAGTTTTGACTGTGTAACTGAAGTCACCAGAGTAAGATTGTCCACCGGAGGCCTTCATTTCATCGAAAGACTTGATGCCCTGGGTCTTGACGTAGCTGTCGTAAGCAGTCTTGACAGCTGCCTTGTCTCCTTTTCGAATAGCACTGAAAATGGCGTTGACTTGTTCAATGGCTGCCTTCTTATTGGCCTTTTCCTTGGGACTGGGGTAGACACCCGAGTTGAACAGGATAAAGGCATTTTTTTCCTCCACAATGGAAGCAAAGTCACCCTTGTTGACGGCATCCTTCAACATGGCAATGCGGTTCCCGTAGATGGCCTTGGCCTTTGTTCGGGTAGCCGCGGAGACAGCACCATCGGCAGAAGCCATAGCGGGCACTCCGGCAGCAGCAACAACGGCGGCAGCACCAGCAATTTGTCCAAAGGCAGCACGACGGTCCATATTCAAAGCAGTGCTTGAGCGCTGTATAAAAAGAACAGGAAAGGAGTCATTGGGTTAGTTGGCAAGTTGTACATCAATGATAAATGATAATAAACGTGGTAATACTATCGATTTCACATGTGCTGAATCAACCAAAGACTTTCCCAGTGCTCGGTCCATGCGAATTGCTGCACCAAAAATGTCCAGAGATTTATTATGGGATCTGGATTCTGGATCATGAGCATGCCAATTCATGAAAGTCACTGGAGCAACGCGAAGGTCGCATCCTTTGCTCTCTGCCTAGGTAAACTCGTCGGCGTACATGATGGATGATGGTCCACGCAGTCCAAAAATTAGGATCGGCACATGCATGACAAATATTAATTCTTCTTCTTGTCCTACGTACCGACCAACCTTTCGGTAGTCGGTGCACAGATCTTTTTTCAATTGATTTAAACACAAATGCACACACATGCAACGTGAAAAATACAAGTATCTCTTATTTAAAAAAGACATACCTCAGTGGTGGCGGGGGCAAAAGCAGAGGCCGAAGTGGCGAGAAGAGCACAGAAAAGAGCAGAGAACTTCATGGTGAGGGGTGTGAGAGTAAGAATAGATGAATTCTACAACACGGGAATAATAATAAAAATATTATTATCACAGTCGGTTGCGGGGTTGTTGAAGGAGAGTGTACTATTACCTCACGTCATCATCATCATACCATACACAGACTTCTTGAGGGCTTTGGTGCCGAGCCAAAAGAGCCATACACAACCACTACTGCTACACTAGCTAGTAGTAGACTAGCTAGCCAGTACTACTGTAGCTAGATTACCGTACCTGCAGTTGATGATGATGGCCCTCGCGATCTTTCTCGGATACCTTCAAGCTACTTCGAAAATTGATGTCATATTCATTATTCAATTTATTGAGTCCCGTGTTGTGTATTGAAAATCGAAAAAAACCGAAACTAAAAACCCGCATCGTACTGTAATAATTCTCTCCAACCTCCAACACAAGAAAGGAAGGGGATAGTAAGTAGAAAAGTTATTCCAGAAAAGAACACACTGCTGTCTTCTACTGCAAGTGCTGTTGCTATTCATTTAAGCAATACGCACCAATACGAAACACACTCCATTATTATGGGATTCTTTGGCATCAAGAAGAAGAGCAAAAAAAAGAAAGAAGAAGCAGCGGAAGCTGAAACGGCGACGGCGGCGGCGGCGAAGAAAAAGGAAAATTCCGGAAATGATACATCGGCGGCGATAGCCAACGCCAATCAGATACACCAGAATGAACAGCAGCAGCAGCAGCAACAGCAACAGCAACGTAATCATCCTCAGCAACAAGACGCAGTGAACATATCGCAGCAGTCAACTCTAACGCAATTCTCGTCGCCACCGCAGCAACAGCAACAGCAACAACAACCGGTGTCAGAAATTTCCTACCAGCAACCGCCTCAGCTACCACAACAGCTTCAACCTTTGTCGTCTTCGTCGTCGCTTCTCCAACAACAACAGCCGCAACAGCAACAGCAACAGCAACAAAACGGCCTAACTTCAACAGTTACAGATTTACCGGTGGGAGATCCAACGTTTGCCAAGGCCGAGGTTACTCGAAACTTGGTCAAGCGATTTATCAGCGACATTTGGAATCGCGGTGAGCTGGACTTGATTCCACAGGTGTGCAGTCCCAAAATTCGATTCAACGGAAATACGGGATTGGACAAGATAGGGCACGATGGATTCGCCATGATGGTAGCAACGATTCACGGAGCCCTGAGCGACTATCACTGCGAAATCCATTCCATGGTGGTAGAGAACAACAAGGCTTTTTGTCGGTTACGATTTAGCGGTAAACATACGGGAGATCTTCTCGGTTATCCGCCCACCAATCGCAGTGTTTCCTGGATGGGTGCCACTGAGTTCACTTGTACCAATGGCGTTATTTTGAAGGTCTGGGAACTAGGAGATATGAAGACTTTGGAGGATCAATTGCGAATGCAGTAAAACCGAAAGGAAGAAGAAAAAAAAGCAAGGAACATTTGGATTTGGACCTGTTACTACGTATGTGATATCTGGACGACTGTGTACGAATTCTAGCAAAAAACAAAACAAAACAAAAAAGAGTAGAGACCCCAACAAAAGTAAATAATAACAAAATAAGCCAAAAATGTGTTTTTGTACAAAAAAGGCCCAGTTACCAATTCCTCCAGTTGCTAAATGGACGTTTCGACCAGGCTTTCTCTGCTTCGTCTTTTTCATTCTTGTGGTCATCGGTCAGAGAGTTGTCTTCAGGACGAAACACAATGTAGGCAGTCGCACCAATCGCACCAACTGATGCAAGTGCCTCTGCCCCTGTGAGACCAACGGCAATGGCATTGAAGAGAACACCTGCTTCGGCACCGACCGCGCCCAAAATAGCTCCAGCTCCTGCTAGTGCAAATGCTGCAAGGACAATTTATTTAACAGAGCGAACGTTGACATTTGACGGAATATGAGTGACGAATTCCTTGACAAAAAGTATCGCCTGTGTAGAAAAAGTAGAAAAACAAATACTTACGCATAGCAATAGTTGTGCCGACAGCAATACTCGTACCGATGGCTGCCATGGAGGCACCAAAAAGAAAATGGAACAAGCAAGAAAACAAGTGAACAAGAAATCTCTCAAAGGACAGGAAAGGCACACAAGTGCAGTTATTCAGAACACAACATATTCGTACCAAAGGTTGTGATTTTCTCACTGGAGACAGCCCTTGGCATGCACGGTTCCAGCTGCCAGACTTCGCGCATTCCAATGGTCTCCGAACCAACAAGACTTGCCACTGGTTCTGTCTTTTTCTTGTTGAAGAAATTACTGAATCGTTCTGAATGATTGCCAGGGGCAGAGTCATTTCCAACTTCAGGCTCTTCGCCCATGACAAGCTCGCAAGATAGATACAGATTGTGTGCCTTGGAGCAAAAGACGTTGCCTCCACCTTGATACTGGGGCTTCGCCATAATCCATTCTGTATCAGGGTTATCATCAGCTGACTCCACAAGCGAGACAATCCCTTCAGAAGAAATTGCTATGTACTGTTTCTTTTCAGCCATAAACAATCGCATGGCACCTTCTGATCCATATCTCTTCAACTGGATTTTATCGCTCTGTCGTGTGTTCGGAGTCACGTACGGAAAAGGTCCTAAGCTCTTCGGTTTTTCGCCGATATCCACGCCGGCAGCAAAATAATATGTTTGCAGATGAGCCGCCTCTAATTGCCAGACGATCGTTTCCTTCTGGGGCACCACAACATCAACATCACCTCCGTCCGAATGGGTGCCCGTACTACTCATTCGCCGCTGCATATTCTTGACGCTGGCATTCATATTTTTTATTCCGTTATTCCACCATCTGGCAGAATTCCCTCCTCCTGCCATTTTCTCTTCTAGACTCATAACATTTTGAGGGGGAATGTCCTCATCGCTGTAGGTTTTTAAAACTCCGTTTGCAACACTTAATAGTCGACCGTACGTCTTGCTGCGAATAATAACTCCTTGCAAAACGAGAGGTTGGGCGTCACTGCTACCACTAGTTTGGCCAATCGCGGAGGGGGTGTATTTTTCAATGGCCCACTGACAACAACCTTTGGGATTGTGATCCATCAGCGACTCGGAATGACTGCAAGTTGTTACAGTTCCATCGGCAGCACTACAGAGTAACCACTGACTGTGCATCCAGCTAGATATTTTCACGTAGTGGTGAGAAGCTTCCATAAATCGAAATACCTCCCAACCCTTCCATGCATCCGTTAATGTCAACAGACCTGCCATATCACACCGCAATCGTTTGTTCAGTGATTGGTTGGCATTGGAAAGAAAACACAACTCGCCAGTAACACAGTCAACGTTCCAGGTTGTTGCTGTCGTCGTTGACTGTAGACTTCGAACAGAAGCAGTCATGTCGGTCGCGTCAGCTACGAGGACAACTTTGCCTTTGGAATCGACTCCTAAATTTTCCCCCGTCCGCAAAGACTTTAAGATAACTTGCGCACTGCCGCTGCCACTGTCCGTGTCATTGGCTCCTTTTATGAAGCACCACCTTCGATCATCTTCGGTGGTCGTTATCGTGGCCATATCCAGAGCTGGTTCGTCATCGAAGGCTTCCTCAGGATCGTCGTCAGTGGCAGTAGGGGCGGCAACCGTCGCCGCCGAAACGGTAGATGTGTTCGTGTTAGTTTCTACCTGCTCACTCGCAGTGGACCCTTCTGTTCCGTTGGTATTATTTTGCATGGTAGTTCCATCATCTTGAGCGTTACTGGCAGTAGCACTACCACTGGTCGCATCATTGTCTTCTTTAACACAGACAACCTTGTGTACGCCGTCTTTATCCGTCACAACAGAAAGTGCGCTACCAAATTTGTGATTGTAAATTTCGACAATTCCATTTTCCTTGTCGGTATAATGCAAACGAAATTCGTCCTTTTCGGATCTCTTCTTCCTGGCAATGACACGATTGCCCCGGATCCCCCACAAATAATAACCATTGCACGTCAGGGTAATCCGCAACGGTTGCTCAATGCAAGGAAACATCATGTCCTTCCTCGTGGTATCATTCGTACTACCACTACTAGTACGGATGATGTTTTCATTCGTGGCATCGGAATCTTGATTGGCTTCTACGTTAGCGACAGAAGTTGGGGGAATGTTGTTGGAGCTGGTTGCGTTTTGGGCGGTTAGAGTCATATTGTTGTTGTTGTTGTCGTCGTCGTCGTCATTGTTCGATGAAGAAATGTCGACGGCAGCTAAAACATTAGGCGAAGAAATGTGATCTTGCATGGGAGGCACGTTCCTCGCTGCGGCTGTGGTGCTGGTGGCAGCAGCAGCAGTAGTTGCTGTTGCTTCAGAGGACATTTTTATTTCTCAAGAGTAAGAGATAAAGGAAATGCCTATGGTTGTTCAGTAGCCGCGCAAGAATTCAGTTCTTCCAGGATTTATAGAGTTGTCTCTTCCTGTCTTCAATCAGCTGGAAATTTGTGAACATTGATGTGATCAGACTGAATAACAACCACCTCGATTCAATAAACAATAGAGAAGTCTACTAGTATAACTAGATGATGATACTGCTAGCAATAGGCCCCGTTGTTTGCTAGTGCAAGAATGGCGAGAGTTCTATTAACTAACAATCTATGAGTGCTGTAAAGGAGAAGGAAGGTTCCAAAGTAAGTCTAAAGGCCTTTGTTCGGGATGTGCAAGCTGGAGATAGCAGTAGAAAATATATAAGAAGAATATACGATAGCTAGCTACTAGTACGTAGTCTACACGTACTCCAAAATACTGTAGGTGCGGTGCGTATAGTAATTCGTTTATCTTAACACTAAGGGAATAACTTGCAGGATAAATAGATGTTCATCGTGGAAGCAAGATAAAACAACTACTCCTGCCTCCTACTACTACTAGACTACTAGTAGAGCTAGTAGACTCAAACACTCATCAAACACTCAATACAGAATACTCCGTAGCAAGCTGATACAGCAGTAGAATGCACCACCACAATTCCAAGAAATGAAAAAATCTACAATGGAGCAGATTGGCTCAGTTTGGCAACAAAATTTGGTGCATTATTTGTGTGCGCTCGTTCTCCTCGCCATGCTTTAAGTGTTTTTGCCGATTTTTCAACAAAAGCCGACAGGCAGAGAAGCCACTATATTACTACTCTACTAACTATATCATTTCATAAACCACAAAATTAAACGTTCTACTTGTAAAACTCTCTCTGCTTCCCAATGCTGTGAATCGATACATCACAAACCACCACAAACACCAACTCTAGGAGTATAACAAGAATGTGTTGATTTGGATTGTCGCATACTTCCATCACGTACGTAAAGTACTACTACTGTATTTTATTCTGCCCGGTAGTGGGTAACAGGGTCACTGTCATCGGTAACATCCCCCGCAGCAGCAGCACTGATGCGCGACGCTGTTCGCGAAATCGATTCATTCGAATTCTCCGGGGGCATGTAAATGCGTGCTGTACCGGCCCAGAACGTGTAGCCCGTGACGAGCGTCAAAACTACCAAAAGTGGCAGAGACACGACGCACCCACCATCCAGGGACGTTAAGGTTGTGACAACCGAAGATCCTAAATGAGATACCAGTACAAAGAGTAGTGCAAGATTTCCCCCGCTTCGCGAGTTTCCCATATAGGCACCGAAACCTCGAATGTTGTCCTCGAATTCTCGTCCGCGGTGGTAGAGCAGTCGTCTTCGCATTCCAAAAAATGTGAGGAGCATCCAAAAAATATCCATAACGGAATAGCAGAGCGCCACCACAGCTGACTGTGCCAAGGAAGGAATCATGGGACAAGAATCTTGGTAAAGAACGCCTGCATTACCTGCTTCGCTCGCAAGCAGGGACCCGTACAGCATAATTGCGTGCATTCCACCAAAACCAATTCCCGCTGCTACTCCGCACGATGCATCGTTCAATTGGAGTCTCAATTTCGCAGCCGCTGTCCAATTTTCATCATATTCGGCCAAATCTTGATCAGTGGTTGAGTTGTGTTGGCGAACACTTCCATTGGCCCGAGCATCTTCTTCTTCCAACGATAATCGAATGACCTTTTCGACACGATGGTAGAGTGCCACGAAACTGCACCTGCCCATAAACTGTGCGAGAACTCCTGGCAGCAGCACCGCTACAACTCCGTCCAATTGGACCAATGCAAAAAGCCACCAAACGATACTGGCACCTACTCCCGAAAGCAGAAAGAAAAAGGCCGCCGTCGTGACAATAATGACCAGCTGTGCTTTGGGATAGAGCACCATAAAGAAGATGGAAATCAGTGGCCCAAAAGCCACCAAGGCTGAACCCACGGTAAGAGCTGCGGATGTCATTTTTTATGTGGTATTATTTTTTTGTGCACGGTACAATCCTTTTTTATTAAGAATTGGTGTCTCTACGGAAGTATGCTTTTTGTTCTTGTGCCTGTTGCCAGTAAGGATGTTTTGGGAATGTTCGCTGTTGTTATTTACAGGTTTATTATTTTAGGAGTTGGCGTGATAGGTTCAAGAAGCAAAACAGACCAGTAGATGTAATAATAATAGAATAAGAGAGCCGTTTAACTTTGTTGTGTGTTTTGATTGTTGTTGTCTTCACGAATAAGCAACGGATTATCAACAACCTTAACTCTAATGAATAAGGTAATGAAAGAAATGGGACAGGGACAGACCCAAAGCAAGTTGAAGAGAGTGGGAATAAAGAATAATTAAAAGATGGATCAAACAAGTCAACGGAAGAAAGGACTGAAATGATGTGTAACTGTCACAAGCAAACAAAATCTTTCAAATTGGATAGAAAAGAATGGATCCATACTTTATACAGACTACCCCCTTTTACGGAAGAAAGTGCGAACAAACAAACGCAACGTAACCGAACAACGAAGGAAAGAGACCAAGTGATCGCACGAAAAATCTAGTCGGAACAACATGCCAACGACTGTTCTGTTTGCAGCACATACTTTGCAATTGTGGCAACAACGTGCAATTTACATTCATTTTTGTTTCGCATCTCACAAATTCAATTGACCAAAAATAGTTGAAGTTTGAAAGCTTTGATTTTCGCCTACCTTTACTACAAATTCCTGCTTTTCTCTCCAGTTTATAGAAATTGCTAAATTCTGGAATATAAATTCAAGTTGACGACGACCGAAACCTGTACGATAACCATGGCGAAATATGACCGTATTGAAGAATGAAATCAGGACAATCATGATAAAACCCTGCAGCAATCACAGCTTTTCTTCGAGAGCCTAGTACTAGACAATTTGGTACGATTGGCAACCATGAATCCGTCAGAATATCAAGAATCGCTCCAACAAAGCAGTTAC
>Ga0210025_1001754_pt1 | contig 22776 bp, 25 predicted proteins | sample CryGeyme20150102_FD_183989 | JGI IMG/M metagenome (GOLD analysis project Ga0210025, IMG submission 183989) | Groundwater microbial communities from Crystal Geyser aquifers in Utah, USA - Crystal Geyser metaG 2015-0102 (SPAdes) (version 2) | ecosystem: Environmental > Aquatic > Deep subsurface >...
GGTGCTACGAGTCGCGATTTCTCACTATTTATGAGGCTTTTTTGTGGGGTTGGTTGTTGCTGCTGCTGAGTTAAATCAAGGGCTTACAGATGGCCGGTAAAAAGAAGGTCGTCAAGAAGAGAGCAGCGAATAAGAAAACGGTCGCAAAGCCAGCAGCCACCGAGAAGTTCAAGGTCGAACCGGGCTGGCTGAATAAGAAGCAAATGGCGAAGCAGCTGAAGATCAGCGTCCAGGCTTTTGACAAGTGGGAGGTACAACCGGTTGCCCGCCGGCACAAGTACGGCGAGGCATTCTACTCCGTTGGCGACGTTATGGAGTTTGTCGACAAGCGGGCCCGGGAGCAGGAGCGCCGCAAGCTGGAAAAGTTGCTACCCACTGACGCAGACGGTCTGGATGTCGGCCAGATATTCATCGAGAAGGAAAAGGCCGAACTGACCTGGACCAGGGAGAGGGCGGAAGGCCAGCGGCTGAAGAACGCGCAAATGAGGCGGGAGCTTGCGCCGGTCGAAATGGTGGTCTGGGCTCTCGGTAGCGTTGCCGGCCAAGTTACTGCAATCCTCGGGACATTGCCGGCGAAGTTGAAGCGCTCCCAGCCGAAGCTTTCGGCTGATGAGATCAACATCGTCAAGTCGGAAATCGTAAAGGCTCAGAACGCGTGCGCCAAGGAAGTCGAGATCGCTTGGGATGACTTCGTTGCTGAATCCGATTGACTGCCAGGAGCCACTGACAAAGGCAATCCGAAGGGGTCTGCAGGCGTTCGAAGTTCCGGTTCCACAAACGCTTGTTGAGTGGGCTGACCAGAACTTCTACCTGTCGCCGGAATCCTCCGACACTGAGGGCAAATGGAAAACGCTGGCATTCCAGCGCGGCATCATGAACGCAATGTCGAACGATGACATCCGTGAAATCTGGTGCCAGAAGGGAATGCGGGTAGGGTACACCAAGATGCTGATGGCCTACAGCCAGTGGGCCGCTGAGCACAAAAAGCGGACCGGCTGCATTTGGCAGCCTAACGATGGAGATCGGGACCACTTCGTAAAGACTGAGATCGATACGGCAATACGCGACAACCCGGCGATCCGGTCAATATTCCCGGCATTCGAGAAGAAGTCCAAGCACAACACGCTTGAACTGAAACAGTTCATCGGCGCTGCACTGCACCTCAAAGGCGGAAAGTCGGGAAAGAACTATCGGCGCATGACGCTGCAGTGGGGTGCTGCCGACGAATTCGATGCCTTTGACGATGTGATCGACGATGACGGAAAGCCTGGCGATCTTATCCGCGGCCGCGTCATGTTGTCGGCATTCAGCAAAGTGATTTTCGGGAGTACTCCACTGGTCAGGGGAAAGTCAAAGATCGAATCCGGAGAGCAGGCCTGTGATATCCGGCTTCGATACCACATTGATTGCCCTAATTGCGGAACAGCGCAGGAGGTCAGGTGGGGTGGTAAGGACAAGACATTTGGAATCAAGTACCCGAGCGAAGGCACTACTGAACAAAGGTCGTCGGGCGCTGCGATGCAGTGCGAAGATTGCCAGGAAGAGATAACGGACAAGCAGTTCCGGCAGCAGACCTGGGACACCGGGATATGGATGACCGAGGACAAGTCGGTCTACCTCGGAAATGACGATGGTGTCTGCTACTTGGCTGATGGGACTCGGATAGACCCGCATCCTGAGAGCGTCGGGTTCAAGGCTTGGCAGGGTGTCAGTGAACTGATCCCATTCAGCAAGCTGGTTTCACAGTGGCTGGCGGTGCAGAACTCGGAGGACAAGGATGTTCGATCGTTCGTCAACCTGGTGTTAGCTGAGACCTACGAGGTAGAAGGAACCGAGAAGGCCGACCATGAGTTGATGCACCGGAACAGGCCAGAGCACTACGACTGGGAGATTCCAGACCAGGTCAATTGTCTGACCCTCGGGATTGATCAGCAGGATGACCGTTTCGAGCTTGGTTGGGTTGGCTGGGGTGCTGGAGAAGAATCGTGGAATATTAAATACCAGATTCTTCAGGGTGATCTGGCGCAGCCAATCGTATGGGATCGCCTTGAACGGACCATCCGAGAAACTCAGTTCAGAAAGCGATCCGGAGAAATCGTCCGTCCGACCCTGACCGTACCCGATCACGGCGGTCACTACTCTAGGCAGATGGAAGCGCTATGCAGAAAGATTGGCGCAATGTACATGATGCCGGCGAAAGGGCTCAGTGTCTACGGTCGGCCGATAGTCGATATTCCGCGAAAGCCGAACAAGAACAAGGTCTATCTGCTGAATGTCGGGACCGACACAGTTAAAAACCTCGTGCATCAGCGGTTGCAGATCAAGCCGCCATCAGGATGGAAGCGATGCCAATCGTTGCCTGGTTACATCCACTGGCCGGTTTCAGAAGATTTCGACGAGGAATACTTCAAGCAGTTCTGCGCTGAACGCCGCGTTCCCAAGTGGACGGCCGGTGGCGTCAAGCGCTACGTCTGGGATGCGGAGAAACGCCGGAATGAGCCTTGGGATGTTTTTTTGCTGAACATGGTGGCGGTGCAGGTCTTGCAGCAGCGATTCGGAATCTCTCTCGATGAGCCTGTCAAGCACATGCAGTTGCCGAGCTATAACACCCAAAATAAATCACTTTCGGACCTCGCACGGGAGCTCAACGATGGTTGACCAGGCAGCTCTGCAATCCGAGCTGGACGAGCTGTACATCGTCCGCCGCAAGCTGCTCACGGGCGAGCATGTCGAGCAGTACCAGTTGGGCCGTGGCGACGCAAGCCGGCGTGTACAGCGCACGCCGCCGGACATCAATCGTGTCGAGGCGCGCATCCGCACGCTGGAAGCTCAGCTCGGCATCAACACCAGCCGTCGCCGCGGCGTCATCGGAGTCAGTTACTGATGCGCCCGCAGCCTGACACCGGCCCGCGCATCCTCGATCAGCACGGCAACGTGCTAAGCGCGCGAAGCTATCAAGGCGGCGATCGCACCGACCAGGCACTGTCGCGCTGGCTGCCGATGCTGCAGTCGCCGGATGATGAGGTTGTCGATGGCTGGGAAACCAGCGTCGGGCGCCTACGTGATCTAATCCGCGAAAACGGCATCACCAGCGGGCTCGTGCAGACCCAGCTTGACAGCGTGATTGGCCCGGACCTGATGCTGGTCCCGAAGCCCGATTACCGCGCGCTCGGCCTGAGCGCCGAATGGGCGCAGGAATTTGCCGCCGCCGTACGTTGCAGGTGGCGCGCCTACGCCTACGACCCGCAAAACCGGATCCACGCCAGCGAAGTACTGGACTTCCCGGGCTTGATTCGGCAGGGCTACCGCTCGCGCATGATGACCGGCGAAATCACGGCCACAGCAGAATGGATCGAGCGGGACGGATGGCCCTATCGCACGGCCATTCAGCCCTTCGATCCCGAGCGGATGAGCACCCCGTCCGACAAGATCGAGGACCCGGGCCTGCGCCACGGCGTGGTGAAGAACCGCTTCGGCGCTCCGGTGGGCGCATTCATCCGAAACGCCCACCCGAACGACAGCATGCACCTGCGCGGGCAGCTCCGCTGGCGCTACGTGCCCAGCCGCACGCCGTTCGGGCGGCTGCAGCTCATCCACCTGTATGACCAGGAGCGCCCCGGCCAATCGCGCGGCCGCACCGGTCTGCTCTCGGCGATCAAGCAGATCAAGATGCTCGAGCGCTGGCAGTCGACCGCAATGCAGGCAGCCATCATCAACAGCATGTACGCCGCCGTCATCGAGTCCAGCGTTGAACACCCGGAGATCATGGCCGCGCTCGGTCAGCAGGAGAGCCCGCAAGCGACCTACCTGCGCGACGCCCTGGAATACCACCAGGGCACCGACCGAATCCAGTTCGACGGTTCCAAGATCGCGCACCTGTTCCCGGGAGAAAAGTTGGATCTGCAATCGGCCAAGCAGCCAGTTGCCGCCTTCGAGCAGTTCGAGCGCGCCGCGCTCCGCCATATCGCAGCGGCCACCAACAGCAGCTACGAGCAACTGAGCAAGGACTACACCAACACGACGTTCAGCAGTGCGCGCGCCTCGATGCTAGAGGCCTGGAAGTTCGTGCTCAGCGAGCGCCACCACGTCGCAAATCGGTACGCCTCGATCATCTATACGCTCTGGCTTGAGGATTCAATAAGTTCCGGCGACATCCCCGTGCCCGGTGGCCTGGGAGCATTCCTGGCTCCCGGAGGCAAGCGCGCATTTTCGCAGGCCAAGTGGATCGGCCCCGGCCGCGAAGAGATCGACCCGGTAAAACGGTCCAACTCAACCCGCATCGACATCAGCCTTGGGCTCACCAGCCATGAGGAAGAAGCCGCAGCCCGCGGTCGTCAACTCGACGAAATAATCGACGAACAGACCGCCCTGTATCGCAAATACCAGGCCAAGGGCGTGCCCGAAGAAACCGCGCGACGGCTGGTATGGGGCGCCGCCAACGTCGCCTTCGAGGATTCCGACATGGCCGCCGATGAAGCAACCGAACAAGGGAGCCAGAATGGCTGATCAACCGAAACTCGACGTCACCGTCCGGCAGTTCGACCTGCCGCACCTTGCCGCGCGCTTTTTCGATACGCCGCTGCTGATCCAGCCCGACAAGGTACAGGCGCTGGCCTGGGCACTGCGTGGCAAGCTCGGCCTAAGCGTTGAACAGCCGGCCGGCGCGGTGATGGAAGCATCTGGCCCCGGCCTCATGGGGGAACGCATGGACCCGCGCGGCGGCTACCATGTCGATCGCGGCGTCGCCGTCCTGCCCATTCGCGGCACGCTGGTCAACCGAGGGGCGTGGATCGGCAGTTCGTCCGGCCTCACCAGCTACGAGGGCATCGCGCATCAGCTCGACCTGATCGCCGCCGACGAACGCGTTCGCGCGGTCATGCTCGACGTGCACAGCTACGGCGGAGAGGCCACCGGCGTGGACGACCTCGGCCGCATGATCAGAGCGCTCGAAAAGCCGGCCTACGCCATGATCGACGGCGCCGGATCCAGCGCGGCCTACTGGATTGCAGCCGCAACCCGCCGGGTCTACATCGCCAACTCCAGCCACGGCGGCAGCATCGGCGTAGTCATCACGCACGCCTCATATCAGCAGGCGCTGGAAGACGCGGGCGTCGTCGTCACGCACGTCCACGCCGGCGCCGAAAAGGTGCTCGGCAGTCCGTACCGCGACCTAACCGAAGGAGACCTCGAAAAGCTCCAGGCCAAGGTCGACCGCACCTATCGCGCTTTCGTCGAGACCATCGCCGATTTCCGCGACCTGCCGACCGAGGACGTCCGCGCCACCGAGGCCGCTGTGTTCGACGGCCCAGAACTGGTCGAGAAAGGTCTGGCCGACGGTGTGACCACCGGCCGGCGCCTGCTTGCGGCTATTCAATTCAATTTCGAAAACCCCGATCCCGACCGGGAACCGGGCCTTACCAGCGGCAGCCGCCGCACCACAACGTCAACTTCACGAGGTGGAATCATGACGAAGCAAAACGATGGCGGTGCGAACCCTGCCGCCGAAAGCACGTACACGCAGGCCGAAGTCGACGAGCTTCTGGCCGAGGCAACCACCGGCCAAGATGAAGCCGTCGCAACCGCCCGGGCAGAATCTGCCGCGGCCGAACGCCAGCGCATCAGCGCCATCCTCAACTGCGAGCAGGCCAAGACCCGCCCGGCGCTGGCGCACAAGCTCGCGCTCTCGGATCAGGCCTACTCGGTCGACGCCGCAACAGAAATCCTCGAAGGAGCCGCCGAAGAGGCCCGGGCACATGCCGATCCGCTGGCCGCGCTCATGGCCGGCAACACGCCGGGTATCAGCTCGGACGACGGCGGCCTCGCCGAGACCGAAGCGGACGAGACCGAAGCCGCCGCCAACTTCATCCTGAATGCCGGCAAGTCCGGCGCAACCGAGTGAGGGCCTGACCATGTCTGCAGAATTTTCGATTGAAGGCACGCTTGCCTACGACAACCTGCTTGCCGGCGACATGCCGCGAGTGGCTGAAAAGCAAACCGTCCTGTCCGGAGCGGGCATCCTCGAAGCGGGAGCCGTGCTTGCAAAAGATTCCGTCAACAGCAACAAGCTGGTCCCGGTCAACGACGCATCGGTTACGGCATCAATCCGGACGCCGTACGCCATCCTGGCCGAAGCCGTGGATGCAACCTCGGCGGACGCCGGGGCTATGGTCTACCTGTCCGGCCACTTCAACGAACTCGCGCTCACATTCGGCGGCGACGACACGGCGGATGATCACCGTGCCGCGCTGCGTGGACTGGGCATCTTCGTCACCAAGAACACGGGAGCCTGATCAACATGGATATCTTTTCTACCAACACGCTGAACCGCGTCGTCGAGCAGATCCGGTTCCCATCGTCGTTCCTGCTCGATGTGTTTTTTCCGCAGGTCGAAACCTTCGACACTGAGGACATCCACTTCGATGTCGACGACGACAAGCCGCGCCTCGCGCCCTTCGTACACCCGCTGGTGGCCGGTCAGGTGGTCCAGTCCAAGGGCTTCCAGACCAATACCTTCAAGCCGGCTTACATCAAGGACAAGCGCGTCCACAGGCCGGACCGCTCGCTGCGTCGCTCAATCGGTGAAGCCGTTGGCGGCTCGCTCAGCCCGGCCCAGCGCAGCGCCATCTCGGTGCGTCGCGATCTGGAAGACCAGATGCAGATGCTCACGCGCCGGCAGGTAGTAATGGCCGCCGAAACCCTGCGCACCGGGCAGACCACCATCGTCGGGGAAAAGTACCCCGAAAAGGTCGTGGACTTCGGCCGTGACTCCACGCACACCGTCACGCTGACCACCTCGGCACGCTGGGGTGAAGCGGGCGTCAGCCCGGTGGGAGACCTCGAAACCTGGATCGAGCTGATCCAGGACACCGCGGGCGCTGTGGCCAATGTGGTGGTCATGGATGTCAAGGCCTGGAAGCTGCTCAAGGCAGATTCCAAGTTCAAGGACGCCATCGACACCCGCCGCGGAGGTTCAAGTCAGGCCGAAACGGGCATCATCACCCCGGACCGGACCACCCGCGCCCGGCTCGTCGGAAACCTGGGCGACATCCAGCTCTGGGTCTACAACGAGAGCTACATCGACCCGGTAGACGGCCAGACCAAGAAGGTCCTGCCGGATCACACCGTGATCGTCGGCGACACGGTCAACATCGAGGGCACCCGTAGCTACGGCGCGATCCTGGACGAAGACGCCGGCATCCAGCCGCGGCCGTTCTTCAGCAAGAGCTGGCTCGAGCAGGACCCGTCAGTACGCTACCTGCTCATGCAGAGCGCCCCGCTAATGGTGCCGTACCGCCCGAACGCAACCTTCTGCGCAACGGTCCGGTGAACGGCGTGAAGGTGAAATCCAGCACTGTACTGGTCACCGGCTCCCCAGAGGGGCCGGTGTACAACCCACCTGGCAGGCCCGTGGAGCTGGATGCAGCGGAAGCAAAGGACTTGATCAACCGAGGCCTTGCCGAAGCGGTGAGCCCGGCCGAACCCACCGAATCCCCCGCAACAACCGAGCGGGAATCCGAGGGCGCGGGCCAACCCATGCAGGAAGCACCAGCCGACAGCGAAGTGCACGGCGATCCGGCGCCCGATGCCGAGCAGCTGCCGATTCTGCGCATCCTCAACGGCGCCAAGGTCGAGGACCTGACGGCCATCAAGGGCGTCGGAAAGAAGACCGCGGCGGATATCGTCGCCAGCCGGGATTCGGCAGGGCCGTTTGCGTCCATCGCCGATGCAGCCGCCCGTGTCGGTGGCGTCAGCGTCGAGTTGCTCGCCAAGGCCAACGCCAGCATCTGAGCCAGTAAACCCGCCGGGGTGCGTCTGTACGCTTACCCCGGCCCATTTCGCAGGAGAACCGCATGCCACTGCCCTCGATGAACAGCGCCGAGTGGACCTACCCCCCGCGCGACTGGGTGCCCGTCGACTACTCCGGCGGCGATGTCGATCTACAGGGCACGCTCGGCTCCACACCCAGAGCCCTGCGCGCCGACACCGACGGCACGCTCGTATTCCGATGCGCCGAAACGCCGGACGCCACGAACCGCACGATGAACCTGACCGCCGGCGAAGTGCTCATCGGCTTCTTTACCTTAATCATCCAGACCGGCAGCACCGCCACCGTGCACGTCGCCAAGTGACCGAGGCCTGACCCATGTACAGCCTGGCCAACAACATCAACGCGATGATGCTGCGGAAACGGCGCGGCGGTGGAGACCCAATCCTGGCCAGCTTCGCAGTAGGCGACAACCAGCCCCTGTTGCTCGCTGACTACACCGGCGAGAACTACTACCGCGACGACTCAGGCACGGCGACCAGGACCGACTTCGACACGTTCCAGACGTTCAGCCGTGCAAGCACAGCGACCTACGTTGATGCTAACGGCATCCTGCAAACCGCCGCCATCAATGGACCACGACGCAATCACCACATCTGGGATGGCACGGCATGGGTCAACCGGGGCGTGCTGATCGAGAGTGAGGCGCGGACGAATCTGGCTGCGCAGTCAGAAGATTTTACTAATCCATACTGGGATAAAGCCTCTACAACAACAGTAAACGCTGACCAGATTGCAGCCCCTGATGGAAGCCTTGCGGATTATGTGGAAGAAACGGCAGTAAACAACAATCACTTCGTCCGTAGAGGTGGAAACATCGCGGTAACATCTGGGGCGACATACACGTTATCTGTGTTTGCGAAAAAAGCAGAAAGAAACTGGCTATCTTTGGGTGTAGAAGCTGCGCCCAACGACCGGAGTTGGTTTGACATCGCTAATGGCGTAATAGGAACAACAGGCTCAGCGCACGTTAATCACACCATAGAAGATTACGGTAACGGCTGGTATCGCTGCTCTGTTTCATACACCACTGTAGACGCCTCTATACAGCCATACACCTATATCAACACTGCCGATAATCAAACAGTATATTCAGGAGCTGTTGGTAACGGACTTTACATTTGGGGCGCGCAACTTGAACTCGGCTCCGCACCATCCAGCTATATCCCCACAGCAGGCGCAACAGCTACCCGCGCGGCTGAGACGCTGACGATTCCTAGCGCGAATCTGCCGTACAACGCCACGGCGATGTGGTTCACGCTGACCGGGCTGGAAACTTACGCCGATAAAGATGTGGCCTCGCAGGTCACGCTGCTTGATTGGCGGGCCGATGCAAACAACCGCATCACGCTCACGCTCGATACTGATGGGGCCAAGACCGGAACGGTGACCCTGACCGTGGTATCGGGCGGAACCTCTTGGAGTGTTTCTCAGGCGGGGCTTTCTCCGGGTGTCAACGAGCCATTCAACGTGGCGCTCCGCGTGACCGACAGCGACATCAACATCGCGGTCAACGGTACAGCAGCCACGGCAGTAGCGACCACATCAATCCCCAACCTCTCGGCGGTGGGTATAGACCCAGAAGGCATGGGTACGCGCTCTCTGCTCAGGATTGGTAATGGCGTGTTGACTGACGCCGAACTCGCAGGAGCAACATCATGATCCGAGTATTCGTAATCGCAATGCTACTGTCCGGCTGCGCCGTATACTCTGGCCCGATAGCCGACGGAATCTCGACTGAGATCGCCATGCAATCTGGGGCCGTCGAAGGAAACCCACTGCTATTCGGTGGTCACCCCGCCGCACTGGTGATATCCATAGCGGCCCGGAGCGCGTACATGGATTCACAGAAAAAGCGGCCTCGGTGTGTATACAACACCGGCTGGGTCTCTGGCGCCGGGTGGGGATACACGGCGAACAATCTGCTGGCCGCTTCTGCCGTCGCCCCGATGATTGCGCTACCAGTTGGCATTGCCTCCGGTATCATCTACGCCGAAGTAACCAAGGATGCGCGCCATGCGTGGTGCTACCCGGTCTATCCGGCTTGCTCGCTGGCTGACCTGCCGCAGGGTGCGAGGGCTGCGGAGTGCGTCCGGGGTGAGCTGGTGGTGACGGCATGGTGATCCGCGCCCTGGCCCACAGCCGCACCGGGTGACGACGATGATCGACATCGCCTCCATGGACCTCGAGCTTTTGCGCGCGCTGCGCGGGCTGGATGTGTTCGATGCCACGTTCCATGCGAACGACGCGGCCGAGCCGGTCGAATGCCTGGTCGCGCGCGATACGCTGGAGATTCCCGACGAGTACGGCACGCAGATGATCCGCTCGGGCGCTGCGCTGACGTACTTGCGAGGCCAAGTGGGTGACCCGGCGCTTGAGTCCTGGTTCGAGTTCGGCGGCGCCCGCTGGGTGGTGGACAACAAAGTCCCGTCGCAGGATTCGAACATGCGGGTCGCCCATTGCCGTAAGGATCCGTTGCCGTGAGCGATACCACGCTTCTAGCCGCGATGGAGATGATGAAAACGCGCATTGAGGCGATCAGCACCGATGCCGACTACTTCCTGGACCTGGGCAATTCGGTCTACGTCGAGGGCCTGGCCCCGGTGCCGGTCGATGACGCAGGCATTCCGTTCGCCGGATCCGTGGTGATCGACCCTGGCGATTCATCGGCCGCTCCCGGCAGCGGCGAAATCCGTGCCAGCGCGGCGCGTGTCGAGGCCATCTTCGAGCGCACGGTCTCGGTCATCGTCGCCTGGCCGCTTGAAACCAAGGCCGCCTGGTTGGTCACCGAGCAACAGATCGGTGCTGACCTCCGACATTCGTTGCTGGCCGACATGAGCGCCTACCACGCCATCAGCGTGCAGCGCATCGTCCAGACCGCGCAAGAAAGTTCATTCCCGGCATCCGGCAGCCGCTCGCTGCTGGTCAAGAACGATTTCCTGCTTCGATACATCGAACGCTGACCGAACCACTGAAAGTTCCCGACCCGCCGCCGGCGGGTTTTTCTGTGCCCAACTGAGAGGTATACACCATGTCTGGAGGCCTGATTCTCGCCGGCGATGTAAAGCTCGGCTTTTTTGATTCTTCTGGCGCGTTCCTCGGCTACGCAGCTGATTCAATAAACGTCACAGAACTGACGCCAACCCCGGGCGAGGGCGAGCAGCGCGACCGGGTAAGCCGGATGCGCGACACCTTCGGCCAGGCGCTCGACTCGATCACCCTGCCTGCGCCGTGGACGCTCACGTTCACGACGGACAGCATCTCGAGAGACATCCTGCGCGGCCTGTTCCTCGGGCTCGACGAAGAGGTCGCCGTTGCTTCCGGCGCGGTGACTGATGAGGCAGTCGCGGCCCGGCACGACAAGTGGGTGCCGCTGGCCAACCAGAACATCCTGGCGACCCCGGCCCCGACCGTCACCGGCGCGGGCGGCACGCCGACCTACAACCCGGGCACCGACTACGAGATCGACCGCCGCAACGGTCAGATCCGCGCGTTCGGCACCGGCGCCATTGCCGACGCCGCCGCGATCGAGGTGGACTACAGCTACGGGGGCAAGACCGGATTTAGGATCAACGCCGCGCAGGCCGAAAGCCTGCAAGTGGCCATGCTGCTGGACGGCCGCTCGTTGCGGCCGGAGGACGCGAACAAGACCATCCGTTGGGTGGCACCGCGCGTCAACATCCGGCCCGCCGGAGGCAACGATCTGAAGGGTGACGAATGGCTGGCACCGCAGTTCAGCGGCACGTTCATAACACCGCCGGGCGAGTCGCAGCCGTTCTTCTACGAAGAATACGTCGCCGGCGAGTAGTCATGAAGGTCCGCATCCGCAAACCCCACACACACGCCGGACAGCTGACGGCGGTGGATGACGAACTCGATCTGCCAGACAAGGCAGCCGCGTTCGCCATCTCCGCCGGCAGCGCCGTGCCCGTAACCAGCAGACCCCGAGGAAAAAAGCGTGTTCGAAATACTCAAGAAAATCAGCCGGCAGACCAGGCAGATCCGTGAGTTCGAGCGCTCGCTGGCCCGGCACACGCCACTGATCGACGGACGGGAGACCCGAAAGGTCTCCCGCGCCATTGCGTTCAGCCCGGATAAATTCCAGCAGCTGGCCGACGGCGTGGTCGACTTCGACCCCCGGCCGACCTACCCGACCCGGGCATTGGAGTGGGCCAGTGGCGCGTAGCGGATTCATCCGCATCGATGACAGCCAGCTGCGTGAGCTCGAAGGCCTGTTCAGCGGGGTCCTGCCGCGTGAACTGAAGAGCGCACAGCGCATTGCGCTCAACCGCACCCGCCGGGGCGCCGGATCCCGGGTCTCGCAGTACCTGAGAACCAAGGGCAAGATCAGATACAACCTGCCGGCCGCTCGCGTAAAATTGGGCTTGACAATCACCAGCGTCAGTCAGGCCAGCTCCTTCAACGTCATCGGCGATCCAAAGCCGATTTCACTGACCACCTACTCTTCTACCCGTCAGCTGCAAAGTGGCGGAGTCTCCGTGGCAGTGCGCAAGGGCGCGCGGGTCAAGATCCAGACCGGCTTCATCCGCCCAGGTTTGGGCGGTGCTCCACAGGTATTCACCCGCTTCGGCCGCGCCGGCTCGCTGCTGCCGACGCGCAATATGCGCCACGGTTTTCACGCCGGCAAGCGCCGCACACAGATCCGGGCGCTGAAGGGCCCATCTGTCGCCGGGATGATGCGCGCAGCCCAAGTCGAGGACGATCTAGCCGAGTTCGTCGCCGAGCGTTTTGACCCAGAACTGGTTCGCGCGATCAACCTCGCGCTCCGCCGCCGGAGATAGTCCTTTTGGCAACGCGTGAAGCAAACATCCTCGTCACCTTGCGTGACCGGGCCAGCAGCGGACTGAGCCGGCTCGGCGGGGTCGCCAGCGGACTGGCCAGAGCCTTCGGCTTGGTCACCGCGGCCGCCACGGCCGTCACGGCGGTGGTCGGCGCGCGCTTCTTCGCCGGCGCGATCCGCTCGGCTGGCGAGTTCGACGAGGCGATGTCGACCGTCGGCGCGGTCACCCAGGCCACGGCCGAGGAAATGGAGGCGCTGCGCGCGGCCGCGGATGAGGCCGGCGCAACAACCCGTTTCACGGCAACGGAGGCAGCGAACGGCCTCGAGGAGTTGGCCCGATCCGGGCAGAATGCCAGCGAGGCAATCGACACGCTGAACCCGGTGCTGCAGCTGGCCGCCGGCAACAACCAGACCGTGGCCGAATCCGCGATCCAGGTCACCACTGCGCTGAATGCGTTTGGCCTGGCCAGCGACGACGCCGCCCGGGTATCCGACGTATTCACCCGCGCCGCACAGAGATCCGCCCAGACCACCGCGCAGCTGGGCGAGGCAATGACCTTCGTCGCCCCGGTCGCGCGCCAGGCCGGTATCGACATCGAGCAGACCGCCGCGCTGATCGGCCGGCTGGCCGATGCCGGCTTCCGCGGCAGCCTGGGCGGCACCGCGCTGCGCAACGCCATCCTGCAGTTCCAGGACCCGGCCAGCACCTTCCGCAGAGAACTCGGCGAGCTCGGCATCCGCACCGACGATTTCGGCGAAGCGCTCGAGGGCCTGGCTGGTGCTGGCGACGGTGCCGAAGCAGCCATCCGTTCGCTGGGTCTGCGTGCTGGGCCGGCCATCCAGGCCATCGTCGCCGGTGGTGCCCCGGCCCTGCGCGAGCTGACCGCAGAGCTGCGCAACGCCGAAGGTGCAAGCCAGGGCGCGGCCGCCGCGCTCGAAGACAACCTGCCCGGTGCCATTCGCGGTTTCGCCAGCGCCTTCGATGCCGCGCGCCGGCGCCTGGTCGAGCCACTGGTCACGCGCATCACAGAAGAAATCCAGGGGCTGACCACCCGCCTGCGCGAGTTCACCGCGTCGGGCGTGCTCGAGCAGTTCGCCCAGCTGCTCACCCAGGCGTTCAACACCGGCGTCGAATCAATTCGCGGGTTCCTGGCCGAGGTCGATTTCTCGCAGGCGCGGGACCGACTGATCGAGTTCGCGACGACGACGCGCGAGCGCATTTCCGAGTTCGTCTCCGGCGCGCAGGATCTGCGTCGGTCATTCCAGGTAATCACCGGGGCAATCCAGACCTTCGTCGGTGTGGTCGGCACCGCGTTCAACGCGCTCGGCACCGGTATCGCCGGGGTTGTCACCGCGACGGCCAGTGTGGTGCAGGGCTACCTGACCGTGCTGGACACGATGACGCTGGGCACCATCGATGCGATCGGCCGCGCCCGCGATACGGTGGCCGGCATCAACCTGAGCCTGCAGCAGAGCACTCGCGAATTCGCCGAGCGCACTGCGCAATCGTTCGCCGTCGTGCAGGAGGGCTGGGCAACCCTCTCGGACACAGCACAGCAATCCGGAGCGGCACAGACCGAGGCGCTGGACGAAGTAACCGAGAGCCAGGCGCGCAACACCGCGGCGGTGGCTGCGGCCGAAGAGGCCGAAAAGAGGCACGCCGAGGCGGTGGAGCGCTCGCTGGCCGCGCTGCGCAGCTGGGACGATGCCGGTCAGTCTGCGGCCGCCACGAACACCGAACTCGCGAACAGCGGGTCGGAGGCCGCCGGAAGTATCGACGACATCGGCGTCGCGGCAGATATTGCTGCGGAACAAGTGTTCCGGATTCAGGGCGCGGCCGGATCGCTCGAGGTCGTCACTGAAGAGGCGGATCGGAGCAGTGTGGCATTCAACGGCCTGGCTACTGCGATCCAGCAGGCGTCAACGCTCACCCAACTGGACGCCCTCAGCGATCAGATTGCAGCGCTGGCCAACCAGGGCCAGCTGACAGAAGCTGAAATTCAGCAGCTGATTCGCGCGATCAACGAGCAGGCGGCCGCGATGGATTCGGCCTCGAGCTCAACCTCCCGAAACTCGGATGCCATCCGCGACCTCGGCGGCGCGGCGGTGGGCACGGCCGACAGCCTTGGTCAGCTTGGCCGCCAGGCGCGTGGCGCGTCACAGGGCGCGCGCAGCCTGGTGCAGGACATGGGCGCGGCGCTCAGCGTCTGGAAGGATGCCGGCCCGGACGCGGCACGTGCGGTCGAAGACTTCGTCTTCCAATTCAACCAGATCGGGCTGTTCACCTTCGAGGGCGCACGCAACCGCATCAACCGCTTTGTCGAGGGCATGGAGCGCAAGTTCGGCCCGGCCGAGCAGGCGATCAAGGATTACAACGAATCGCTCCGCGACACCGACCGCAGCACCCGGGGCCTGGCCGACAGCACGGACCGGCTCAACACCGCGACGCGCGGCTTGTCCGGCGCGGAGATCACGCAGCGAATCATCCTCGAGGTCACACAGTCGGCCGGCACGGAGATCACGCTGAGCGAGCAGCAGATCAACACGATCGTCCAACGTGTACTGGCAGCGATTGACGGCGATGGAGCGCGCACGACGTGAGCAACTGGCAAATCGGACCCGTGATCCTGCCCGGCGATCTGGAATGGATCGACGAATTTCGGCCGTTGCGCAGGCAATCGGAAAGCCTGTCCCTGGCCGGTGGCTCGATCGTGCAGCGCTCGACGCAATTGACCGGAATCCCGATCACGCTGCAGACCCCGCCGCGCGTGTTCGTCACTCGCCAACAGATCACCGACCTGCTGGCGCTGGTCGACGACGCGCAGGTGGACACTTTCCTGGCGCGTCATCCGGACGGCCGCGATTTCATTTGCCGCTTCCGGCACCGTGACGGCCAGCCGGTCGACTGGGCAAACACATTTTTCCGAAGTCCGCCGCAAGCGACGGACGGCTGGCACACGCTCACATTGAGGCTCATGACCGCATGACCATCAGCACGACAGAACTCAAGATCTTCCGCAGCCAGCGTAATCGTGACACCGCAGACGGCGGTGGCGCGATGGCCCCGACCGAGGTCGTCGACGGCGAACTGAACAACGTCTTCGACGACATCAGCTCCGAGGACCGCGTGACCGGTCGCGTCAGCGTCCGCAAGGTGTTCCCCGGCGTGTTTTCGAACGACACCGACCGCTTCTTTGGCGCTGGTTTGGTGGTGATCAGCCCGGCAATCGACCCGGCGGTGGACGTGCTGCTTACTCGGGCGACGGGCTACGATGACGAGCGCAGCGATGTGGTGGGGCAGATCGAGTCGTTCATGGTCCCGGCGGGCACGCTGCTGTGGCGGTTGTTCAACGACCACCTGCAGGGCACCGGCTCGCTCACGCTGTTTGCTTTATCCGACGCTCCGTCGCCGGACCTCGGCGATACCCTGTTCTTGCAGCGCCGTGACGATGCGTCGATCCAGGAAGCGATGCGCATCCAGGAGATCGTCAGCCGCACCACCCAGACCTTCGTTGACGAGCTGGGCACGTTCCAGCGCGACATTCTGGTCGTACAACTTTCGCGCCCGTTGAAGCAACGCTGGGACGGCACGCAGGTCTTCCGCAACACAGCTTCATTCGCGGACCTGCAGACCATCCTGCGCGACTCCACGGTCAGCGCCGGCGCCAAGTATTTCGGGGTCAAGCCTATCACGCAGGATATCGCTCAGGGCGACCTCAATCTGCAGGTCGACAACCCGTTTGCGCGCATTGTCCCGTCCACCAGCGCCGAAGTCCCGGTTGCGGATCAACCCGCCAGCCTGGCCGGCGTCAGCTTCGCCCCGGCCGGTGCAGAAAATGCGATCACGGTCAACGCCGGATCCTTGGCGTTCGTCGCCGGCACGCCGAAGACGGTGCACATCGGCGGCACGGTGCTCCCCGGCTCGGTCGCTGTCAGCGGCACGCTGGAAGGGGAGGACAACGGTGGCGGCACAATCACCTTTGCCGGCGGCGACACAGGATCCGTGGACTACCAGACCGGTGCGGTGACGATCACGCGCAATACCAGCGGCAACGTCACGGTCAATCTCACGGCCACGCCCGCCGCGGCCGTGCAGGGGTCTAACCTGACGGTGCGAATTCTGGTCACTGAGCAGACCCGAGCGCTGAACTACATTCGCACACTCCGCCCGCTGCCGGCGCCTGGATCGCTTTCGGTCGACTACCGCGCCCTGAACAACTGGTTCCGGTTGAGCGACGATGGCACCGGCACGCTGCAGGGCGGCCAACCGGGCGAGGGCGGCGGCACCATCAACTACGCCACCGGCACCGTGACTGCAACGCTTGGCGCGCTGCCCGATCTGGACACCTCGATCATCATCCGCTGGGGCACGCCGGGAATCATCCGCGACGGCACCACGCGGCTTGCGTTCCCGACCGGGCGGTTCAGCATCGACATCCCGGACGTGCCGTTCAAGCCCGGCTCGCTGCTGCTGAGCTACGACAGCGGTGCGAACACCATCAACCTGACCTCGGACGCCGCTGGCCGCATCTTCGAGGGCGTGGACCAGCGCGGCGTCTACGTGCCGACAAACGGCTCGGTGACGCTCAATCTTCCAAGCGATAAGTGGCCGGACAGCGGCGGACAAATCGACTACACGGTTGACCTCGACACCGAGCAGCAGGAGGCATTCCAGCCGACGCCGGCCGGCCAGTCGGATCAGATCACGTTTACCCTGGCCAACGTGCCGATCGAGCCCGGCAGCGTGCGCCTCACCTGGCCGGTGGAAGTGGTCGTGCGGGGTCGGCTGTACACGTTCGAGGTCAACGCCTGGGACGACGGTGGCGGCGGCCTGCTCTACGACAGCGGCGTTAGCATCCCTGGCGCGGCGGTCAACTACACCACCGGCGAAGTTTCCATTCAAGCCGCATTCGAGGCCTAATACATGCCCGTACTGCTACCACCTGGCCAGCTCTTTCCGCCCAACACGCCGATCGGCAGTGCGCCGACCGGGCCGGTCGGGCAAATCCTGACGCCCGGCCCGCAGCCGACAATAGATGAGCCGGTGACCGTGCCGGGCCAGACCACGGGGCCAGGCGGCGTGGTAATCAACACGCCGGTCGCGGACCCGCCAGAGGAAATCGTCTCGTGGACTGGGCGCTTCCCAATCGGCGCGACGATCACCGCCCGCTACCTCGAGGACGGCCCGCCGGTGCAGGCATCGAAGTCCGGAAATGTGCCGACCCCGGCGCTGGGCTTCTTCATCAAGGACCGATCCACCGATTACGCGGTCCCTGGCAGCCTGCGCTTCACCCTCAACGGCCTGACCTATGTCGACCGCCAGGGCGAGCTGGTGCACAGCGTGGACCCGCAAAACAACGCCGGCACGCCCGCAGGCCTGGTCCGCTACGGGCGCGGCTGGGTGGTGGTGCAGGAATGGCAGCAGGGCGATGGCGTGGTCAACGTCCGGAGCCTGGGGCTGGTCAAAGGCATCAGCCCGACCAACAAGCTGTTTTTCCGCACCCCCGCAGCGCCGATCCTGCAGGGCAGCCTGACGGTCAACGCGATCGCCTACGACAACGGCGAACTGCTACAGGGCACCGCGGACCTGAACGGCAACATCACCGGCGCGAACGTCCTTGGCTTCGTCGACGTGCAGAGCGGCGTGGCGGAGGTATTTTTTGGCGAGTGGGTGACCGCCGCTGGCAACGAGGCCGAGTGGTGGTATAACGCGGACGCAGTGGATGCGCAGGGCGACATCTTCAAGCCCAAGCGCATCGTGCCGAGCTCGGCGACCTTCTCCGCGGTAGCCCTGACCAGCATCCCGCTTGATCCGGGGATCCTGGGGCTTGACCCGATCCTGCTGCCGCGCGATGGCCGCGTGCCCGTCTTCAGCCCCGGCGACAGCCTGATGATCGTGCAGCGCAACACCGTCGAGGATGCGGCTCCAACCGCAGGCGCGGATCTGGGCCTCGGGTTGGCGAACGTCAAATTCGTTCGCGTGCGCGACGCGAACAATGCGGAGGTGCTGAGCGACCGATACACCGTCAACGAGGCAACCGGCACGCTCACCTGGGCCAACCCGCTGGACCTCGCAGCCTGGACCGGGCCGTTCGAGGTCGAGACCCTCAGCTATTTCAAGCGGTTGGCCACCGATGTGCAGATCAACGGCCGCATCTCGATCGCCAGTGGCGCGCCGTTCGCGATGAGCAATGCTACCGCGCAGATCTTCCTCGCCAGCAAGCTGATCTTCCAGCCCGACGGCGGCAACCAGGACCTGCAGGCCCTGGCGCTGAACCTGTTCACGCAGGGCGCGTGGACCGGCGAGTGGTCGGACGAGCAGATCGGCAGCGGCACGACCGGGCAGTTCGACGACATCAACAACCCGATCGAGATGACCAACAACGGCTCGATCACCGAACGCTGGCGGCTGGAGTTCACCGGCTCGGGCACGGTCAACGTCATCGGCGAGCGCTTCGGTCAGGTGCTGACCGGTGTGTCGATCGCTTCGGACATCGCGCCCGTCAACCCTGCCACTGGCACGCCGTACTTCACCATGCGCGCCGCGGGATTCAGCGGCGGCTGGCTGGTGGGCAACATCATTCGCTTCAACACGTTGGGCGCCAACGATCCCGTCTGGATCATCCGCAGCACGCAGCCGGGCGATGCCCCGGCGCTGCCGACCGATCGCTTCATCGCGTTGCTGCAGGGTGACACCTCGGTATGATCCCGGTCTGGATTGACGACACCGCGGTCGGCGCGCCGGGCCTGACCGGTCAGGACGGCAGCTTGTACAACGTGCTCAAGTGGGCGCTGCCGCAGCTCGGCTGGACGCTGGAACACGATGACCCGGCAAACTTCCGCGGCGCATGGCGCAACAGCCCGACCGGCAGCGGCTACCTGCTGCGCCTGACCGACAGCGCGCTTCTGCACCCAGCGGACGCCCGACGCGGCATGGTCGAAGGCTTCAGCGCAATGGCCGATATCGACACCGGCGCGGACCGCTTCCCGACACAGGCCCCGCAGTACTTCGTCAAGAGCTACACCCTGGACAGCGCGCCGCGCAAGTGGTTCCTCCTGGGCACGGAGCGACTGTTCTATTTTGGTGCCTACAACGGCGCGGCGGCCGCAAACCTTGGATACCGGGTGTACTTCTCGGGCGACATGTCCGTCTATGATCCGGCGGACCCTTCCCCGTTTGTGCTGGGTGGGTTTCCTGATATTGGCTCAGCTGGAAGCTCCGGTGCATCGGTGTTCGAAAAAATTGGCCATGGCGGAAATAACACAACGACGCGTGAGGAGTTGTTTGCGCTTGACTTTGCGTCTGCCGCTCCTGGGGCCCCTGCTCGACTCGTTTCGAGCGTCGCCGCCGAAGTTGCGTTTGGGAACACCAGCGCCGCTGGGAAAAGCGGCGTGTACCCGAGCGCGATCGGCGCCGGCCTGAACACCAGTCGAATCGAATTATTCGCGTTCGTGGCCGCAAGATGGGCGCGGCGTGGCGTCCTGCCGGGCGTGCTCGAGCCAATGCATGACCTCACGCAATCTGGGGTGCACCCCTTCGAGGAACTGCAGGAAATCCCAGGAATTGCCAATGGCCTGGGCTTGACGACCGCGCGATACATCAGCGGATCATGGGCCTTTGGCAGTTTCAACAGCTCCAGCTCGCAATTCAGCCTGTTGCTCGACACCGCATCGGATTGGGACCTGTGGTGAACCTGTTCGTCAGATCGGCGCTGATCGGGCGTCCGTCCGCGTTTGCTGGCGGTGGCATCATTGCCGGAAATTCGCCGGGCCTGGTGACCGTCGCCGGCGCCCCGGCCGCGCGGGCGGTGCACCTACGTGATGCGCAGACACATCGGCTGGTGGCCAGGACATTCAGCGCCGCGGACGGTACGTATCGGTTCGAGAGTCTGAACCCGGATCGGCGCTATTATCTGGTGGCCTTCGACCACGCCCGCCGCTTCAACGCGGTGATCCGCGACGGAATACAGCCAGTGGTGCCATGACCGAACTGTCTCAGCCGACTGCCGCGCCGTTTGCCGAGGCTGAACGCCGCGCGCTGGTGCCGGTGGTGGGCTGGGCAGCGGTGGTCAACGCCGACAAGCCGCACGCGCTTCCGGTGCAGCCGCCGTTGCTGCGCGATGGAAGCTTCGCCTATCCGTGGGCCAACAGCCGACCCGCCGAGCGCACCAGCCTGCTGCCGTACGATCCGGCCACGGCGGAGGCGCAGCGCGCCGTGGCGTTCGCCTGGCGCCTGCCGCAGTTGCTGGACGCCACACGATCGGGCCGGTACACCTCGACCGTTCGGATCGAGGCGCTGAACGAATCGATCTGGCGTCAGCCGGCGCTGCTGGACACGCCGACCGCCGCGGCGATCGCGCGCCTGGACGTGCTGGACGAAATCCACCGCATGGCCTGGCAACTGACCTTCGAGGTGCGGCCGAACGGGTGGACGATACCGTGGGGCCAGGCGATCCCGCCGCCGACGATCGTCCCGAACCCTACCATCAACCAGCCGCCGAGCCCGGTCCCGCAACCGCCGCCGGTCTACAACCCGCCGCCCGGGGATCAGGTCGATCTGGCGCTCATCTGCCCGCCATTCAGCGGGCCAGGCGATCAGGTCCCCCTGCCGTTCCGCGCCTTTGAGTGTGTGAGGGATCAGTACGTGACCGAAAACACCATCATCTGCCGCCGCGTCAGCACGGGCGAGGAGTTCCCCTGCCTGGAATTCTCGGCAAACGGCGATATTGAATCCTTTACCGACGCGTTCAGCGCGCAGCTGCCGCGCAGCGCGCTCGAGATAGTGCTGCCGCTGGAGCATCCTGTAGAGGTCGAGATCGAGGTCAATGGCGTTACCATGCTGATGCTCCTCGAGGCCTGGAGCGAGGACGTGGTATTCGGCGGTTCCGGCGGCCGGCAGGACACCATCCGCGTATCCGGCCGATCGGTAAGCGCCGAGCTCGACGAGCCATTCAGCGCCGCCAACAGCCGGTTCGAGGAGCACTCGCGCACCTGGGTGCAGCTGATACAGCAGGAACTGCCAGTTGATTCGGCCTGGCAGCTGATCGTGCACCCAAACCTGCAGGATTACACTGTGCCCGGCGGCACCCTGAGTTACCAGGGGCTGAGCCCGATCCGGGCGATCGCACGCATTGCCGAGGCCGTTGGGGCGGTGGTGCAACAGGTGCCGGGCGAACGCTCACTGCTGGTGCTGCCGCGCTACCCGGTCCCGGCCTGGGAGATGGAGGCGACGCCGGCGGACAAGCAGATCGACTTCGGACAAATTGATGCCATCGGTGCGGAGTTCCGGCCGTCGGTGCGACGGAACGGCATCTACGTCGCCGGCGAGACCGCAGGCGGCCACCTGGTGCGCGCGACACGGACCGGCACCGCGGGCGCGCCGTGGCTCGATACCGTCACCGACGCGCTGATCACTGACCCGCAGGCCGGCCTCGCTCGAGCGCGATCGGAACTGAGCGCAACCGGCCGGCGCCAGATCTACCGGGCGACCATCCCGCTTGTCACCGGCCCGACCGATCCTGGCATGGTGCTCCCCGGGCAGCTGGCGATGGTAGTCGAATCACAGCAGACGCAGTGGACCGGCCTGGCCGTCGCCTGGTCGCTTGATGGCCGCATCAACGAGTCCACCGGCCTCGTGATCTGGCAGGCGCTGAGCCTGGAGCGATATCGTGACCAATAGGTTCCGCCAATTCAGATCTTTGCTGCCGCGCGAGACCCGCGTATTCGCCGAGGTCACAGCCGTGCGCGCAGACGGCACCAGCCAGGTGCAGACGCCTGAAGGCCGATCCTTCCGCGTGCGCGGCACAGGCATCCCCGTCGGGTCCAAAGCGTTTGTTTTTATCCGCAGCGGACGCATGCCCGAACTGGACGGCACCGCGCCCGACCTGCCGCTCAGCACCTTCTCCAACCTATGACCCCTCAATCCCGCACCCGGCAGACCCGCGTCACCACCCCGCCCGAGGTGTAGACCTGCACCGTCCGGCCGTACTTATAGAAGTCGAACCGATACCCCGCAGCGCCGCCGAACCGCGTCTCCAACTGCACCTCACGATCCGGCTCGGCCTCGATCACCCGACGCTCCGAATCCCCTACCTTGACTATCTTCCCGCCAAACCGCTCCGAAGTCCCGCACCGAACCTCAGCCTGACCC
>Ga0210025_1001759_pt1 | contig 22738 bp, 14 predicted proteins | sample CryGeyme20150102_FD_183989 | JGI IMG/M metagenome (GOLD analysis project Ga0210025, IMG submission 183989) | Groundwater microbial communities from Crystal Geyser aquifers in Utah, USA - Crystal Geyser metaG 2015-0102 (SPAdes) (version 2) | ecosystem: Environmental > Aquatic > Deep subsurface >...
GGTGAGACTGCCATCTGCCATCGGCATCCAAAAGCCTCCTCTCATCGCTGCGGCGGTATCGTAGTCATCGTAGTCCTGGTGTCATCGATCGTCCACGTTTGATTGTTGTCTTGTGATTGGTATTTGTTACTACTGAGTATTTATAAACAAGACTGAGGCATGCTGGCACCGAAGTAGGTCCATACATTATCACCATGGTCCAGTGTGTAGAGCGACGACTTGTACTGGAAAAGAAGGAGATTTACTCTAATATCTAATAGTCTCCACACTAGGATTTTACGGTACCATGGCAAAATTTGATGGTACAGGCAACTCTACTGTTTGAACTTTGGATACGGATTTACCAAACCACCATGAACCACCTCCAAAATACGAGCTAGTAAAATCACTGGTTGACAATAGCAAGAGCCAACAAGGGTTAGGGGTCCAATTGCCTGTAGGCCTAACCTTACATAAAACCGACGGAATACAAACGCAGCCAGAAACACACAAAAACCAAAAAAACCAGTAAGACGTGTTACTTTGGCTAAAATTTGTCTGCTCGTCAAAATCTTCGAGAATATTTCTGACTAATAACTACTGAGTACATAATAATAATCACACAAAAGAAAAAAGCAATAGAATAAATAATCATCAGCCATCAGCCACACACAAACACACGTTCTGTACATCATGTCCGGCAAGAAAAGAAAAGCCAGTGGCACATCTCCGGTACCATCATTACCGAAAACAGGTACTGTAGCTTCAATAAACTCTGACGCAATAAGCGTTGATGCACAGATGCAACAGGTCCTTCAGCTCTTATCGAAACGTACCCAAGGAGAAGCTTCCAACGACGAAGTAGAACGAGCTGTATCTCAGGTCCTAACGACAGTTGGAATGAAACCTCCTCCATCTGAGAAAGCTAGCAGCAATGAGAAGAAGAAGAAAATTACAAGCAAGAGTAGACAAAAACAAATTACGGTTGATACCGAAGACTATGACGGCGATAGTGATAATGATGGCAAGCACGAGCACGACAACAGTAACAGCAGCAACAGCAACAGCAACAGCACCAGACTGATGGGAACAAAAAGTGAATCGTCGCCACCACCGCAAATTGCAAGTCAAACTGTTACTACTGATACTACTCCGGCTCGCAATTACAATTATGATCATATTCCCATGGGATCTCAGGGAGCTAAAATGATGAGAGCTTTCGGAAATGGTGCCGATGATCCGTTACCAGAAACTGTTCAAGCGGCACTGTCGGGTGCTCGACGGCTCTTGCAGGTTTGTATTCAGGATGCAAGGGCGTTGCGTCGGAAACAAAAGGAGCAGTTTAAAAGAGCCAGATTCGGTGTCAACAAGGATTATTCGACGAAGCAAAGTCGAACAGCAGCCCGCGAAGCTAGAGTGCTGGCAGAGTCCGTCCAGGAGGCACCAGGACCCGAACAACAACAGCAGCAGCAGCAGCAGCAGCAGCAGCAGCAGTACCCGCAGGAGGTTGCCGATCCGGAACTGATGTTTCGAGCCATGTCGGGACACGATAAATTAGCCTATGATCCCAAATGTGGATTTGATGTAGATCAACTAAAGGCGTTGTTTCCGGAAGAAATGAGGGCCTACGGACGATGGAATCAACTTCGGGATGCGTATGCTGCACAATCGGATGACAAAAAAGCTACAGATAATAGTACTAAAGCCGAAGCTGGTGAGGTGGATAATGATGATGACGATGCATCGGATTCTGCGAAGGATAATACGAAGCTTCCTGAAGATACAAAAGATGAAGCCGACAAGCATGGTGGACATCTGCTCCAGCGTACGATTCAATTTGACATTCGAACAGCTCAAATGGACAAGGGTGGGTACATGACATTTTCGGAACATCGCAAGGGCTCTTTTCTACCTCGTCGGATCAAGCAAGAAGGAGATAGCGAATGGGAAAAGAAGCGTAAACCACAAAGAGGTCGACAGGAAGCGGGAGTCTGGTCCAAAATGCCGGCTAACTCGGCACGGTTTTTGCATTGGGTGGGCTTCGATATTAACAAAGGACTGCCTCCACCCAATGATGAAACGACCAATGCTTTGGGATTCTTGGGGTACGACTTTTTCGGACGTATTGTAGAAAAGGTAAAAAACAAGTATTACGATGTATGGGACTATGGAATTGTTTTTTGACGCGATGATATTTCTCACAGCAGTGGTTGAACGTTGTACATTTTCAGTCTATCTTTCTCAAAAACTTGGAGAAAGCGAGACAAAAGAATCCCGAAGTAGACGAACGAACCATTATCTTAGAACTATTACCTGGTGAACAGTTGGAAGTAAGTGATATTGAAAAGGCAATGGAAGACCCGGATATCAAACCAACAGCAATTCATTCTGCCGAAAGCACCGGTGGGGCGGCACAATTGTATTTTGGACCAGGTTTTGAGGATCGACTGGAAATGGAATTGGACGAGTACGTATCCGGCCATTGCTGCAAATAGTGTATGCATGTTTCCAAAAATGAAAGAAGTTCGCTCACTTGTGTTGTTTCTTTCTATTGAATGTTCAGAATTGTGCGTGGAAGCAGCAAACGGGATGATCTCCCGGAAGAAGAAGCAAAGATTCGCAAACAAGAAGATAAACTTTTTGCTGATATTGCGGCGCCCAATTCTGACACATTCTTAAGCCTCATGGATGATGATGATGATAATGATGAGGTAGATGCAGATTCAACAGTAGCAGAGGAGCAGGGGGCTGTCATTTCCCATTGCAAACCGAAGAAAAAAGCAGGCCGTCCGCGGAAAATCAAGATGGAAGACGGAAACGAGGCTACAAAGAAAAAGCGAGGTCGTCCTCGAAAAGTAAAAGTCGATGAAGATGACACGAAAGAAAGGCCAGAGAAAAAACGAGGCCGCTCGAGTCCTCGAAAGAAAATGAAGCTCGATGAAGATGACACGGAAGAAAGGCCAAAGAAGAAACGAGGCCGCCCGAGGAAAAAAAGCGTTGACACGGTTATCAAGAAGGATGTACCAAAGAAGGGACGTGGTCGTCCACGAAAGGCAAAGGACGACACGAAGATGTCGGAAGAATTACCAAAGAAGAAGCGGGGTCGTCCTCCCAAAAGCAAGTCTCAACAGGCAACATGAGTTTGGCGCCTGCGAAAACATATCTACATTGTGTGCCGAACGGAGACCATCTTGCCGGTCCAAGCTGGCATAAATGGGGGAAATAGTTGGAAAACTCTTTATTGTTGCTCTACCAAAATATGTAAATTTTTCCTCACCTTCCATAGCGTGTCATATGTTGTCCACCAAATCTAATACAGCTAGCCGATGAGCCGATACCGTAATGGCTTCTCCAGATGGAAATGGCACTGGCAAGTTTACAATTTTGTTTTGAACATCGCCGTCCTCGTCAGAGTATTGTACATTGGCTCGCAAGAGCACTCCGGATGTCCCGACAAAGGCAACAGCAGCTTGTGTCACTTTTGCTTCGTCTTTGCTGACGCCAGTTTGGCTATGCTGCAATTTCGCCAAGGCCAATATTTCCGACTGAAACTCCTCGTCATTCAGTAAATTCTTCACATTGCTACATTCGTCTTGCATGACTAGATCTCCTGCCGCTTCCGTCCACCAAGTTGGCAAGTTGGGTCGAACGCCTTCGTCTTGGAGTTCGACGTGCAATCGTTCGTCACTTTGAATCTGTTCGAAATTATCTTCTGCAATTTCAGCTTGTTCGATTTCTACCGTGGCTTGTTTATCCAGTTCATGGATAGTGTTCAAAATCGATTCTTCCGTAGCAGCAGATTGTTGTCGCGGATCTTGGCATGATTTCGAAAACACAACGGGAATGGAAATGTTGACGCAATCCCCACCCTCGCAGACCAGAGCCCCAAGTTCCATACGAGTCGCTTCCAACGAAAGGACGGTAACACTTTCAATTTGTTTGGGATGGAGAACTGCTTGTCCCACGGCTGGAGCAAAGGCTGTTGCAATTCGTTTCAGCGAGCCCATGTAGGTAGGCAACGAGAGTTTTGCTCGAATGTCGTCAAAATTGATTTCTTCTGTGGTGCTGCTGGCGGTTGTTTCTTGTTCGGTATCTGCCGACATTTCTTTCGCAGCTAGTATCTCACCATGATTCTCATCATCATAGTCATCGGGTACATCGAGGCCGTGAAATTCTCGAATTATTTGAATTGTCAATTGCAAATCATCCTCTTTGGAGGCTGCTGGTTTTACATTGGGTCCAGTTACTATACTGTTTTTCTTGGTAGGACTTTGGTTTCTGGTAGAAGGAGATTGTTTTGCTTTCTTGGCATGCAGACAGGTCCAACCACAGCCATCAAAGTGATTATGAACTCTATATTGATATTTATGCGTAATCATTTCAGTAAAAGAAGGAAGTCGATGGCTGGGCGTGACAAAGGCAGATACGAAATGACATGATGTTGCCAAAGATGAAAGCACCAACACCAACCAGAGCAACCAAGCAGGTGATGATTCAGAGCGGGTGGACATGATCGCTTCTCCTCGAAACGATAGCCCGCATCAATGTCTCGTGAAATACTTTAGAGTGGTACCTTTTTTTTTGTTTTCTGTTCTGAAATTTCGTGCCTGTCGCGATTGCTTACGTTCAATGTTGAACCAAATAAAAAATAAATAATGTTGTGGGCGTAAGTGTGATGTGTTTCTATTCTGAAAAAATATAATGAAGAATTTTTCATACAGTACAACATCACAACGTGCGAAAAACGAAAGATTAGAAAATATCTTTTACAAGTGTGCGACGTTGTCTGTATCGTATGATGGACAGACGACACGTCATTATTATTAACTAGTAGTATTTTTATTATTTAATTTTTCAAGTTTTTATCTTTGGATTTCATCAAACCGAAAGTCAGACAACAACAGTCCAATCAATCAATGGACACTCATCAGCATCGGCAACCAAAATCCCAACAGAGTGTCCGCTATCATTTTTTATTAAATCTACGAACACAATAACCATGGTCTTGTCAAAATTAAATTTTCTGTGGATGTTTGCAGTCACAATGGCTGCTTCGGCATCGGCTTTCAGGTATGTTGATGTTCAGGTGCGGTTTTGGCACGTGGAAGTCCCGAAGAATCAAGTGGCTTTAGACTCGAGACTGACTTGACTACCATTTGGTCGTACAAAATAGCGGAAATTCTAATGTTCCGAACATTCGAAAAAGCGAATTCGTTTGCAAAGGAAGATCTAACATTTTTTTCTCGTTATCCTAAATCCAATCACACACAAAAACTGGTGTCAATACTGCATCACGACTACTGTCAATTGTCAATTGTCAATTGTCAATCCCACACGCGCACCGCAACAATAATTATCGATCCCGGGTGGTTCAATTTCTCTCCAACAAACGCAAAATCATTCATTCTGCAGCACCCAGAAACAACCATTGCATTTGAGGAATCGCGTGCAAATGATACCGTATGCTCCTTCCATGCTGCACCAGTCCTATCCGGTATCCTTGCGACTGTGGGGACGTCTCTCATCCAACAACGACAAAGGCGAAGACGACAATGAACGCATGACGAGCAACTTGATGGGAACGAATAACGACAGCGTCAACCATAACGTCAAATTCCAGCGTGATTTTGCAAGCATAAAAAAGTCTGCTACAGTTGCCGCTTTTGCGGTGCTTGGTGCTACGGCTTTTCCCACTCTCAGTCACGCCGTCGATTTAGTAGCCGAGGGAGGCGGGATGATGTCCAGTTTTGTCGAAACGGGATTTTACCAAGCTTTTTCCCTGGTATTTTTGAGTGAAATCGGTGACAAGACGTTTTTCATTGCCGGATTACTCGCCATGAAAACATCCAGATTCGTAGCCTACCTCGGCAGTATGGGAGCTTTGACTGTCATGACAATTCTGTCTGTGTTAATCGGTCAAATCTTTCATGCCGTACCATCTGGTTTGTCGGGTGGTCTCCCCTTGGATGATATTGCCGCATGTTTAGCATTTGCCTTTTTCGGTGTCAAGACCATCAAGGACGCCCTGGATTTAGAGGCGGGTGAATCTGTCATGGACGAGGAATTTGCCGAAGCCGAAGAAACTGTTGACGAAAACAGCTCTATTTTCAACTCTTCTGCATGGTACGTTGAGTCCACATTAAATATTACATGTCTGTGTTTGGGATTTCTCTCTATGGTCGGTGAGCAGGGTGGAGTCTGGCGAGTGACCAAACGATGCACTCACAAATTCATACGTTAATTTCGCATTATTTCATTCCTACTACAGGGGCCAATTTGCCAGTATTTTCGCTCTTGTCTTTGCTGCCGAGTTCGGAGATCGGTCATTTTTGTCCACCATTGCTTTGAGTGCGGCTCAAAATCCTGTCAGTGTTGCAGTAGGTGCGATTGCCGCCCACGGTGTTGCGACGGGAATTGCTGTGACGGGAGGAGCCTACCTAGCCAAATCCATCTCTGAACGTGCAATCGGTCTCATCGGAGGATCTCTTTTCCTTGTCTTTGCTGCGACAACTGCCTTGGGAATTTTTTAAATTGCTAATACATTGTCGATACTGTTACGAAATAGAGTAGCTGGATAAATTGGCCGCTTACTTGTAGAAGGTAGAAGTATGTCTACTCTCTACAACGAGTAGACTAATAGTTTGCATACTCATAAGTATCCTGAGCCCTACTGAAACTTACAGTCATTCACGAAAGAAGGGAGACAGGACTCGCTCCATCGTGCGTATTGTTTTCGAAAGACGTCACACTTGTTGGGAGGCGATGTATCAATTCTACTAGTCTACTAGACTAGTACTAGACTAGTAGTAGACTAGCCTACTCTAATAGATCGGATAGTTTCTCATCACCTTTAAAGCGGCTACGTTGCCCTCTGGTTTTTTAACCAATGCCTCGTGACAGCTACAGTAAGATCGAACAGCCATAAATTTTTTAGGAGAGCTACAACCTTCCTAAACAATCGATAGTAAGAATATGAAATTTTCGGCTGCTCTTCTTGGTGTATCCTTGGCTACAGCAGCAGCGTTTGCGTAAGTTTTGATACTTGATTAAAAACGATGCATGACAAAGCATTATTTTCTTTTCGTCAACCTCACTATTTCTCTATTTTTCTATTTTTCACTCGGCATTTTCAGTCCGGGCTACACGCCGCAATGCAGCCATGTTGCCTCCGTCCAGAGTTCTGCTGCTGCCTTCCCTCTTTTTATGTCCACCATCGAGGTCGCCCCGGAAGTAACTACCTCTTCAGATCCATCCATGATGCGTCCTCCTATTAATATGAAGTGGGAAGAAATCGCTGCTCAGGTAATTTATTGATTTCCATTTGTCGTTCCATATTCCTCCCCTAGCATTCAAAATATATTTTATTTCTCATCTGGTGCAAACATTTTTCTTGTACTCGTAGCTGCAAGCGGAATTCGGCTACAGCGAGTCCGAGGTAGACGCTTACCGAGTTTTGGATACGGATAAGCAGGGACTCATGAAGCTCTACAAAGCTATGCAGGCCGCCCGGGCCTTTGAAAACGCGTGCAATCAGCAATACATGCAGGGGAAAATCCGTGGATTCATGCATCTTGATAATGGTCAAGAGAGCATTCCGGGCCTTCTAGACTACGCTTTGAAGCAAAACGACAAAAAAATTTCCTATTACAGAGAGCACACACACGCTATCGCGACTGGAGTAGAAATGGGCGAAGTCATGGCAGAATTATTCATGAAAGACACTGGATCTTGCCGTGGTGCTGGAGGAAGTATGCATATCTTTGACAAGAAGAAGTACTTTCAAGGAGGCTGGGCGCTCGTCTGCGAGCAGTTGCCATACGCATGTGGACTTGCCAAAGCAATTCAGCTAGACAATCACCTTGGTATCAGTGATGATTCCAACATTGAAAAGCAGAATATTCCTCCACCTGCTGATGATGACCGCATATCTGTTGTTTTTATTGGTGAAGGAGGATCTCAGAATGGGCGTATGGCTGAAGTTCTCAACTCGGCATCCAAGGACAACCTCCCCCTTCTCATCATTGTTATTGACAATGGCCGTGCCATCAACACATTCACTCCTGATGTTGCAAAGAACAGTGATGTTTACAAGCAGGGAAAGCACTATGGAGTTCCAGGACTTCTTGTTGATGGAAACAACCCAGTTGATGTTGCCAAGGGGGGGAAGGCTGCAATTGATTATATCCGCAGTGGTAAGGGACCTGCTATCCTCCAGGTGCACACTTACCGTTTTAATGGCCATTCTCCTGCTGATCCTGAGCATGAGCGTGGTCGCAAGGATGAGAAGGCATGGGCCCGCCAGGAGCAAGACCCCATCAAGGCCTTTGAGGATATGTATACTGCAAATGACATGTTTACTGAGGATGAGCTAAAGGAAACAAAGAAGGAAGTGCTTGCTGAGGTAAAGGCTGCTATCAAGTTTGCCGATGAATCTTCCATGCCTCCGATGGAGCTTGCCAAGAAGCTTGAATACCCTGATCCCATAGATACTGACTATAACCTGAAGGAGGGGCCTGCTTGGGCTGATGAGGTGAATGCCAGGACCATCAGCCCTGAAAAGATGGCCACTGTTCAGGCTCACATTGATGATCTTCAAGCCAAGGCTAAGGCTGGAGACATTTCTATTGGTGATGCCATCAATCTTGCCATTCATGAGGAGATGCTCCGTGATCCCACCACCACCATCCATGCAGAGGACTTGCAGGCTGGTTCCTCATATGATATTCCCAAATTGACCCAACAAACCTATGGAAAGGAGCGTGCCGCTGATGAGATCATTGATGAGGGCCACTTCATTGGAAAAGCACTTGGCGAAGGATTGAATGGCTACAGACCCATTGTGGAATTGATGAACACCAACTTTGGGATTTATGGTATGGCTGAGATCAGTTCTGCTGGAAATACCTTTGCTACTACTGGAGGACAGTTTGACATGCCAATGACCATTATTGGTGCTGGAGGAACTGCTCCCAACCAAGCACTTGGAGCTGAGCACAGTCAGCCCTTCCATGCCTATGTCATGGGAATCCCAGGACTGAAGATTGGAACTGCTGCCTCTCCTGCTGCTGCCTATGGATTGACCAAAAGTATGATCCGTGACAATGGTCCTTGTTTTTTGTTTGCTCCTGTTAAGATGATGAAGGAAGCCAAGGGTAGTGTTGATCTTGGCAAGTGCATGCCCCTGCACAAGGCTGCTCTATTGAATGAAGCTTCCAAAGACAGTGTTGACAGTGGAAGAGCTGCAACAGTCTTGACTTACTTGCATGGTGTGAAGGAAGCTGAAATTGCTCTTGAGTCAATCCAGGAGGAAGGGTTTGACATTGATTTGATTGAGCTTCGATCCTTGAAGCCTCTTGATATGGACACCATTGCCAAGAGTTTGTCCCGTACCAATAAGTTGGTGATCTTGGATGAATCTACCAAGTCTGGAGGAGTTGGTGCTACTATCAGTGCCCGTATATCTGAGGAATTGTTTGATCTTTTGGATGCTCCTGTGAAGAGACTTTGTATGGATGATGCCCCAGTACCATATGCTGAGAGCATGGAGAAGGCAGTTGTGAAGCGTGGAAGTGATTTGATTCAAGGAGTATTTGACATATGCACAAAGAAGTGGTAGATTGACCCTTTTCTCATTCCCAGTTCAACAGTTTTGGATTATATAATTAGATTTAAATTAGTAGACTACAAAACTTCTAAGCAAGGAAATTCTTTCTTTTTCCATCTGTGAAACTACCAGCTCGTAGCCCTCCTCTACAAGGGAATAAAAAGTTGCCCTTGGATCTCACTCGAGCGTTAAGTCCTAGATTTCGTGAGAAAACATGGAACTTGTCAAGCAGCACGTCATTTCTTGATCTTCCTTCAAAGATTGATTCAAAATAAATAAAGTGAGGTCACGCGAGGAAAATAGACCTGTTTTGCGAGCACGCTTGATTTCTACTGGAGTACCATAATTGATTTTTCAGACAACAAAAGATGCACATTACTTCAGTCTATGAAAGACCGAAAAAATACGAAACGAAACACCACACTAGACTACGCAACAACCGACTCAGCATCTGTCAGCATCTATTGCCTACCATAACAAATAAGTGATTTTGTGTACAGTAGTACTGGTACGAAGAGGCAAAGAAACCTACTCCACCCCATCTTATCTACGCCTGGATTTATTTTCCACAGACGAACGCTCAAAGTTTTAAATTCCTTGAAAGAAGTCCACTGTCCACTGATATCAATATCGAACAATTCCAATTCAACAATTCAACACCCTCGTAGCGTTCCCCGAGCTGAACGAAAGTAGGAGCCGTGGTTGCGGCATACATCTCAGCATACATTTTATCAATATTGTACTCCGAATCCAGTACGATGGGACAAAAAAAGAAAGAAAAGATTTGCAAGGGAAACATCATGGGCGGCAATACTACAAATGCACAGGAAGAGAGGTTCGAAACCCGGTTAGTGACCATTTTGCTGACGAAGAGCTTGGTTTCGTCTCCTGAAGAATCCACTAGCATCGCCGAAGCCATTATTCTGGAGATGAACGAATCAGAATTACCCAGAGAAGATGCATGTGTTTCATCTCTTGAAGATTACTTTTCCTTGTCGAAAGAGGATGCGAGGGCAACGCTGTCCGCGCTCTTTAATCTAGACGATATCAGCAACAGCAGCAACAGTGGACACGATGATACCGATGAAGATCCATTTCTCCGAGCTGACGAGGCGAGCGTTGACAGTGACAGTGACGATGGAGAATATATCGGTGAGGGAGAGTGCGAGTTGTGCGAACGATTCATCAGACTGACCAAGCACCATCTCATTCCAAGATCTACATGGCCGCGCATCCTGCCCCGCCTGACCAGTGCCGCCCTTGCCCTGTCCAAAGACGATGTCCACCGAGCCGGACTAATTCTAGGAAGCGGTCTTTCGCATTTTCTGGAACCTCTTACCATCGCTGATGGTGACAAAGTTGCCATCAAAGGATTGTTGAAACGGACCTGCACCATTTGTCGATCCTGCCACTCTGCGATTCATAGAACCTATCCAAACATGGTGTTGGCGACTGACTACAGTACCACCGATCTTTTGATGCAAGACGAGAAAATATACAAATATTGTAAGTGGGCCAGCAAACAGAAGCCTGGAAAGTATTCTAAGTTTGGTTGATTGCATTGCATCAATTCTTCTCTCCTATTATACGTGAAAACCTCATGATCATTATAAGTCGCATGTGCATCATCTTGCCTGTGCATACATCATGTAGGATGGAATAGCTTTTGAGTCTTTCAACCCATCGTGTCTCTCCTCTTTCCTCGCCTGGTGTTCATGTGCATGACGTGAAAAACCTTTTGTTATGAACTCGCATGTTTTCGTGGACGCATCCAAGATCATCAGCTGACAAGCATCCACTGACTGCAATTGTCATCAAAAGCGAGGGTATTACATGGGAAGCGAACAATCAACTGATATGATTGTTTTCGCCGACTACTCGCGGCAACCTCGTGTCGAATGAAAGCTTTCTACTCTAGCAATAGTTTGGAGATAGTGTGCTACTAAACGTTACAACGCTGACTCTAATGAGAAAAAAATAATGAAAAAAAATCAAATTCTCATCTGCTGGCCTTAAATTGGTGCTTTGGTGCCGTCTCGACGTCTCCATCTCCACAATGTAAGAAAAGTCAAACTACTTTTCTCGAAGAAGTATACGTACGATATTCACCATGAATCTTTAGCCCAGTCGATCCTCGAGCGGCAAGGGCAAGAATAGCATGGATCGATTCATAGTTTACCTTCTTGCACTCTTGGTGCTGATTGCATCAGAACTGACAGTATCTGCTGCAGAGACGTGTCCTGCTCGTCCATTTGCATCTTCTTGCTCGTTGTACTTGGCGAACTCGACGATTAATGGAGGAGGTGTCGGTATCTTTACCACACTCGAACTTTTCCCAGCCGATGTTGTGGGTTACGGAGACCTCATGAGCCCGTTCATCGATTTGTATTGGCACAGGAGGATTGAATACGAAAACCAGGACCATCCATTCTTTGACTATGTTTGGCAGGGCATGGGTCCTGCTGCTTTGGAATCAGCAGACTCGAATTTAGGAAGTGTCGTCTTGATGGCCTATGGTTTGGATGCCGCTATTAATTGTCACTTGGGATTGGTAAATACTCACAGTGCTAGTATTGAATATGACGATTATCATTCGAGACTTCTGCATCGGTCACGAGACCCAGGAGCTGGAGCATTTACACCATATCTGAGTGGAGCGACACAAATAGCCAATCCAATACCGGCTGGAGGGGAATTGTTCAAGCACTATGGAGATGATTGGTTCGTCCGACGGACCCATGAATTTGGACTTGTTCCACTTTCGAACGACTACAGTGCAGGTGATATTCTGATTCAAAAATTTGCAAGACTGTTTCCCGAAGCCCGCAATGTAGAGTCTCTGCAGGATGTTCATAAAGATCTATGGGACTTGATGGCAAACTTTCCGTACGAGTCACGAATCACCAATGCTATTCCCACATCTCACGAGCACATTCCTTTGGCTCTTCAGGACGGAATTTGGGAACCTTATATTCAGGATGCTAGAAGAGACATCCGCGAGTTACAGCAGCAGGGACGGTGTCTGGAAAATATCAGCCACGGTCCATCTACCTTGAAACAGGCCGGGCGTGGGGCCTTTTCTACGACGTTTCTCAGGGCAGGATCGATTATTACAGGAAGCCCTCTACTACACTTAAAGAATGATGATTTTTTTGAAATGTCCTATCAATTCGACCAAGAGGTCACACCTGGCTACCAAATATCCATGAACTATTGTTGGAAGCATCCACAGTCTACTATGCTCCTGTGTCCATATGGTGCAGCTGTCAACTTTATTAATCACAACCAAACACTCGCCAATGTAAAAGTTCGATGGGCCACTCATGGCCATATTGGTCATGATGATACCTTTCTGAAACGGAGCTTTTCCGAAATTTTCAAAACATTCAAAACTCATTTAGCGTTTGACTACGTTGCTCTCCGAGACATTCAGGATGGAGAGGAACTCTTCCTCGACTACGGTAATGAATGGGAACGAGCATGGCAAGATCATGTCAGCAAATTTTACAGTGAAAAGCTTCAACCGTTCGACTCGATGATGTCCTCCTTGGATTTGTACAAATGTGCTCACGACTTGAACCGAGAACTGGAAGATTGTAAAATTTTAACGGATGATGAGCAGCAATCAAAGCCGTACCCAGCAAATGTTCAGCTTAGATGCCACTCTCAGGTTTTAGTGTTTGACTGGATAAAAATTGTGCCGTTGAACGACCTTCGATCATTTAGCTGGAACAAAGACGACGTTGGACTTCCTTGTCAAGTCTTGAATGTGCATGAACATTCGTTTTTGCCTGGGCTATCATTATATCACGTGGGGATAGATGCAGTGGAGTTTGCGAACAATGATGAGAAAGTCTCTGATAATGCGTTTATCGAATGGTGTGTGGAGGTGGATGGAATACCAAGGAATGCTTTGAAGTTCTTCGACAAGCCGTACACAACCGATCTTCATTTGAGGGACACTTTCCGGAACCCCATTGGTATACCTGACCATCTCTTTCCGGCTGCTTGGAAAGCATTCTCAAATTAAAGCTGCATGAAAGATATAGCTGGAATTATTCACTTTCTAATAGTCTTTTGCGCCTCGATCGTAACTATTCGTCTACAGTGGTACTGTACTATAGATCGCGTTCGTTCGTTTGTTTTCTACTGTAGAGTAGTAGGTAGAGTAGTACCGTACTGGATTATTCTGACCAATGGTCGCATATTTAATCCAAGCATTTTACGAGTACAGCAGTAATAAAAACGAGAACTCCGTTGCTGCTGATGAGGCCTGATGATGACGGGCACAAAACGAGAAAGCGAAACAACAACGACTAACACGAGACTAGTAGTCTTGTAGTCTACCTGGTACTTTAAAACCTTTATTTCAACATAGTATTAATTTCAATCAACGCACACACCATGGACGACGAGGGATATTATGACAATCGGCGCTACAATGCTCAGCATCAGCATCATCAGCAACAGCGCTATGCCAATCATCACTACAATGATCCTCATCATTCATCATTGTACTCCAGAAGTTATCAGCATCACGAACGGAACAACTACAACTTCAACGACAACGACAAATACAACAACGAGTATCGAAACAATACTAAGACCATTGGAATACATTCCTATTTATTAACTTCTCAAAATTTCGGTATTCTAGTGGCAATTCTTGTCATTTATCTTTTTCGACGAACAGGTTTGTTTTAAATTTGTTGTCTTTTATAGGCTGTTGTCATCTTTGTTGCTACTACTAGGCAATATTTCCAAACAAGACACAGTTTTACGTTATACAGTACGAGTAGTAATACTGTAATACTGCACTGCATTGTACCGTACTTGAGGATTAGATAGTTACTTGTTTCTCACCATGATTATTTGTTTTCTCCTTCCTGGAACAAACAACAAACACAAACGTCATCACATGATGAAATAATGAAATGGATAAATCAACATAATCCTCAACATTCAACATTACTACTGCTGCTTACTGCTTCTGCTACTGTGAGCAGGTGGATCGAGTCGTCGATTATTGCGAACTAGTACGAGAGAAGAATGGTGGAGTATGTCATGGAATTCTCGCATCGTCGATCTGGTATGGGAAATTCACGATTACGTCGTCGGTTATGGTCAAATGGTACTGGAAATTGGTCGCAATATACGTTGTCACGTGTTGGAACACGGCGTTGGCGGAGTCGGTGGTGTTAGTATTGGCGGAGTCGGCATTGATGGGAGAGGAGGAGACGAATGGTTGTACGATACACCGAATACCACTGCTGCTGCTACTGCTACTGCTACCACTAGTAGTACCATGCCAGCGCACTACATTCCTCGTGGACGACGAAGTACACGTACCATGATGGGAGGCAGTTCGGCTGCAGCAGTCGTGGCGTACAGTTTGAATTCTACCATGCCAGAATTGGAAGAAACGGATGCACGAAAAGTACAACAACAACAGCAAGACAAGAACAACTTCGAGGAGAAGAACAACAGTGTGGCACTGCCACAAACAACTTACTGTGATTATCATGGCAATCAGGAAAATACTGATCCTTTGGAACCAGCCTTTTTGAGAGATGATTTGTATCCTCCTGGATGGTTGGTTTTTGATCCTGTACTCGGTGTGGTGAGCAAAGCAGAAGCAGATCAGTACAAGAAACAAAAACAACAGCAACAGCAACAGCAACAGCAACAGCAACAACAGTCGAATGAAGGACAAGGAGAAGAACTACCGTCGAAATTGAAACCACATCATCCACAAAATGGAGGGCAGGTATCACAGAAACCATCATCATCGGCAAGATTGGCATTGACATCTAGTCCCACCAACACCAAGTCTACTGCCAACGATCCTTCGACTGCGACTACCTTAAATGAGAGCAGCAACAGCAGCAGTAGCTGTAGCAGTAGTCACAACCATAGGACACCAGGAAGTCCTACCAACCGTCCATTAATGACCAGTACTACTACTGCTCCTACGACTACTTCGAAATTTTCTCAACGAAGCCACAATAGTATTGCTGCCAATGGTTGATTTTAAAAAAGACGTTTTTGGTTTTCATTTCGGGAAAAAATAATACAAAGACAGTACACGTGATTCTCATATCACGGGGAATGGTTTCTGCTCTGCTGGTCTACTGCAGTGAGAAAATGTACACGGCAACTGCAATTTCATGATGATAACGAGGCTTCCTACGTGGATGCTTGTTGTTAACACGAAGACCACCACCACCACCAACAACAACAACAACAACAACAACAACAACAACAACAACACACGTTTAATCAGTGACGATCTGCTTGAAATGGACGTTTCAGGGAACAGCGTCCCTTTTTAAAGCAGGAGGTAATCGATCAGTGGGATTCGAAATTGAATTGACATTACCGGGGATTCAAGGTACTAGTAGTGGATCTGAAAAGAAAAAGAGAAAATCATAATGGCGAAAACTTTTTTGGCGCCGATTTCATTTTTTCACTTGGGAAGAAATGCTATTTGAATGGTTCTGGCTCGACAAAAACAGAAGGAAACACAAGGTACAATACAACAGTGGGGTGAACAATGAACAATCGGCATAACAGAACGTTGTGCCTAAGAAAGTTGTCGATAGACACAACATTGGCTTTATGACACGTAAACAGCGCGTGGTTATTATTTTGTATTGTATTGTATTGTATTGTATTGTATAGGTTTTTCTTTTTGAATGTACGAAAGATGTACAGATAATTTATTTCTTCTTTCTTTTTATTGAACCCAGCTAGTATACCAATAATCTGTAATGACTCCATCTACTACTAGCTAGAGCGAATGCTGGTGATTTTGAAGAGACCCTCGGATTCTTCTTCTAAGTGCGTTGCCTTGGCCATGGCGCCCCAGTCTTGGTAGCACTTTACAGCTTTGCGGAGTGAGGAGGTCGCCATGGATTCGTTTCCGATGGCGTACAAATGACGGCCACAGCTCTCGTGGGCCACGGCTTCTATCATAGAAAATCCAGCATCGGTAGCCAGCGCCGTTGATGCAGTGTACTTTTCGTACGCTTTTTTGGCCTTGCCTTGGATCGAAGCCATCTCTGCTTCTAGAAGATACTTCAATGCAAGGCAGTTATGTGGGGAATTGAGAGACCAATTCTTGAATTTTTTGATGATTCGCTTTGCCTTGGCAATGCACTTTTGTTTCTTTCGCCTTTTAAGACTCCTCGCAGCGGCGAGGTGTGTCATGCCAATGAAAAATACGTTGAATATGTATTCGATTCCAGGAGCCATAAACTGCATACTTTCAACCTCAACGGCAGTTTCTAAGGCTTTTTCGTAGTCGCCGAATAAATAGAAGAGCATCATCTTTTGAAGACGGATGCAAACGATGATGGTTGTTTTGCATTCGTTCCTGGCACATGTTGTTGGACAGTCAACAGATAAGATCTTGGGATCGTCTGCCAGTCCCATCAAGTTGTGGATAAGCTGCTTGAAAGGTTCAAGGAGCATAAGCATTGATTCTTGGCGACGAGACTTCATCATGCAGCCTATAGATGAAATCTGCTTGGAGACAAAGGGCAACTTGGCATCTGTGAAAAACATAGCACCAGCATAAATGCTGGCGTTCATGCTAGCAAATTCAATATCACCAGTCTGCGACCCAATCCGTTGTCCTTCTTTTAGAGGTTCGATTGTTTCTCGGATGGGCCTCTGCCAAGGTATAATAGAGCCGTACACGGCCGCAAAAACACGAGAAACGTATTCCTTCGAGCGAAACTTCTTCAGCAAATCCAGTGCAAGTTCTCCGTAGCGCTGCGCATCGTCGAATTTTTCAAGACTAGAGCACAACATTCCGTAGGAAGCAAAAGCATTCGAGGCAAGCGCCGAAAGGCCATAGCGCATGGTAATTTCCACAGATTTGAGTTGAATAAAGGGGGCAAACCCTGGACGCACCAGTAGAGCGTTCACAAACATAATATTCAACAGCTGTAGGGCGGCAAGCTTGTCTTCTTGCTTAATAGCTTCCATCCTCATAATTTGAGCATTTGACTTGCCCCTCAACAAGCTGTAAACCTTTCGAACTTCGCTGCAAAGCGAAGCCCTGCAGTTTTCTGTGGGGAATGTTTCGCCAAGTTCTGACAAAATTTTAATACCAGTGTCCAATGCTAAGTGTCGTTGATCCTGGACACCGTACAGGTATATCAGCGTATTGTACGCCTGGAGCTTGTGCTTCAAAACAGGTACATTGTCAAAGACCGGCTGTAGCAGCGCATGCACCTGTTCAAACTCAGATGTTGTCAGCCGCATTTCCGCAGCAGCGTTGTAAAGCGTTAGCTTGAGGCTGTAGTCGCCCTCCCAAGATGCATCAAGTAGATCAATACCGAACTCCATGTATCCAGCCGCGGCACCAAAAGCCGATGTTTTTGCCGAAGACTGTCCAGCTTGTAAACAAAGCATGGCAACACCAACACGTTCCGTCGGATCTTTGATAAGTGCCTTGCCGAGCCGAAGCTGGCCGAGGATCAGATGTTGGTACCTGTTTCGTTTCTCTTCGGTCAAATTCTGAAACAGTTTTCTTCCCAATTCCAGGTGCAGTACTTCTTTCTCCTCAGTTGGAATCAAAGACAATGCTGCCTTTTGCAACCCGTCATGTCGAAAAGAATAGCCCAGGTCATCGTCGAAGACCAAGAAGCCCATACTAGTGGCGTCATGTAGTCGCTCGGTCACAAGGTCTGCAGTGAAAACAGCATTCATAAGGTCCTCATTCACACTACTGCCAAAACAAGCAGCTACCTTGATAATTTCACAGACATCGGGTGGTAACTTCTCAAGTTGGCCAACCAAAAAGTCCCCAAATTTGCAAGTGTCTATCGAGAGCCGGACATCATTTTCGTGCAAGTTCCACTCCCCCTTGGCTGCATTGTACTGTAGGAGCCCCTCGTCAGACAACCAAGTCAAAAACTCCATAATATATAGAGGGTTGCCTCCAGTTTGATCGCAGACGAACCTAGCCAGTACATCGTGTCGATCCTTTTCCATGGGCATGACAGCCGTAATGATATTCGACGTTTCTTCACACGGTTTTTGCTTGACTTCAATATTCAAAATCTCAAGATTTCCTTCATCTTCCAGGTCTCGAAGCATCTTGGAAACGTGACTGCAAGGCCCAACACTGTCATCGCAGGTGGCCAGAAGAAAGAGATGGGGGTTTTGGTTCGACGACAGGAAGGATTTCAGCAGCCTCAGGCTGCACTGATCAGCCCACATCATATCATCAAACATGATGACCATAGGACTCTCTTGAGTACAAACTGCATCGATAAGGCCTTGCAGAGCAAAAATAAAACGCGTAGCCATCTGGCAGGAAAATTGGAGCGGTTGACCAGATGCTGGTCCCATAATCTTTTCCAACATGGGCAATCCAGCCAACAGGACAGGTAGTTCATCACCAAGACTGTTGCGAATCTCGCGTTGAACAGTCGCCACTGTTTCAGGACCCTGTGCCAAAACTGCATGTGTGAATTCCTCAAATGCGTCTGCAAATATTCGGGTAGGTTTGACTCCCTGTGCTTGATCAAACTTGGCCGAGATAAAGTATCCGCCATCTTCTTTGACAGGAATTTCCAAAGTTCGGGCCAAACGGCTCTTGCCTAATCCAGCCGCGCCCGAAATCAAACACAACGCACCATAAGTTGCATTGGTATTGCTATTAGAGCGTCGATGATTATGATGACTGCGGTGGATGGTGCTGGGACGACGGCTCGCACGGTAGGTCCGCAAGAGCATGGCTTCTTCCTCTTCGCGGCTGTACAATCGATACTGCAATTGCTGCAACCAATCACCATCTCTGGCATCTTCCTTGACCCGACAAATCACATTCTGCTTGCCATAGATATTTGACGTCGAACTTTGACTAGTGAGCTCATCAGATGTTGCAGCAGTAGATCCAGTGGATCCAGTAGAACTGCCCGATTCTCCACGACTCAAAGCATCAGAGGCTTTCATCACCATGGCAGATTCGAGACGGCGCTGCCGATCGTGTTGGGCTTCGCGAAACAAGGGAGATTCTTCATCATGCCTCACTTCCATCGAGTCATCATGTTTGTCAGTAGCGGCCGTACTAGGGTATTGTTGGTGCTCACGACGCTTGTTCGTGTCGGCAGCAATAGAAGGAGTTTCTTGCGACATCATCTGTATGGCTTCCAAACGAGTGGCTTCACTGATAGTAGACGATCAAAAGTGTTGGGTTCGATGGTTCGATGAGGTCAATGTGCTTATTATCTTGGCCTGATGAGGGGGAACGAAATCTGCCTGCTACCTAGGGAAATAAATAGATATCAATAGAAGATAGGGAGGAACTTTGATGTCAAAAGGACCTCTTTCACAGTGCTCAAGCCCTTTCTAATATTTCGTATTACGGTGACACAGGCAGACGTTACTTTTGTGTCCGAAACTGATTGAGACCGGAAATAATGGCTTCCCTCGCCATGAGAAAAAGATCTCACGATTGAATTATTGGATCACCCGGGCATTTGTGAAAATGCAAAACAATAGTGTACTAGCTAGGTCTAGAGCTAGTACTAGCTAGTAGTAGTAGTACCAGTAGTCTACTCTAGCTACTCGTCGCTCTCGAGTAGACTACCCGAGTAGGGTCTACTCTATTCGTACTAGTAGTTGACCTACTGGCTACTGTACACGCACAGTTCTCCAATACAGCTCTCTCAAGAATCTGTTGGAGCAACTACAGTACTATCGTTAACACACCACCAGGCCTCTCTATCTGCCATCTCCTACACACTCCAGCAAATCCCACTACAAGAAATCCTTCAACAGGCAACCAGAGAAATCATGTCGTTGGATTCTGTGGCAAGCTTCGACTCCGAAGCAGTTTATGTCTTTGAGAATGAAACTTCTAAATCCTGTGGCCATGCATGGGATCTCGTCCATCTTCTGGATTACCTGGAGTCCTGTGGCAACAAGAAAACAATTTGCCCAATTTGTGAATATCAATTTACAGTCGTTGCAAGTGATTGTGAGAACAAGAATAGTCCCATCATTTTCAAGTACAGGAGTCATCTCTTCAAGCTAAGTAAGAGCAATTCTCTAGTTCTACCATTCCCATTGACGGCATTAAAGTATTGTGTTTGGATATGGCAGTTGATACTTCGGTTTATGGGCGAAAACACCACTGTTACCATACAAGAGCGTATTGCCGGAGCTCTGCGTATAAATATTGAAGCTATGAAGGTAAGCGCCGTAGTAATTGCTGTTGTGATGATGCTCTATTTGGAAGGAGATTCCAGTGTTTTTGATCAAGTCTTACAATCGCATTCTTTTATGTTTTATGTATTTTCTCGTTTATGCACCCAGATTCTTTACAAAGGAAAAGTTTTGTATCCCCACAATGATCAATCTTCGCGTGCGATTTCAGACCAGCTGATGAAGGTTTGCAGCATGGGAGGCAAGCCACTGGTTATGGGAACGCGAATGACGGAACGACAGCACAAGATTGCGGCGGGCAAGTGGGTTATCAGGCTGTACGTGAGTGTACTGCGAGTCGGCTTATCTAAAACAATTTCTCTTGTGCAAGGAATAATGGCGCCGCTTATCGGTGGTCGTCATCCCGCTCCAATTGATCATTCCCATAGATATTGAGGATATTCAAGGACATTCTACAAGATATTAGGACGATTTCAATACTGGAGCTCCCACACATTTCAATCTCATTCGTGTCGCGGTTTTGGCCAACGTGGCAACCATATTGGCCTTGAGTAATTATTTGTTATCTTTCAATCAAATGGCAGATACAAACAGATATTGCCAAGCTGCTACCTGCTCAAACATAGAAGAGACGGCGGCAAGAAAATGCAAATGAATTGTATGCCAGGCCAAATCCCGGCGCAACTGTAATACCTGCGTCAAGCTCCACAGAACGTGAGCGTGCGGAGCAGTCGCCTCACGCTTTAATCTGGTTTGGCTTGATTCTTGGCCGATAGCTTGGCAAACTAGGCCAACTCTAGCAGCAACGGCAACAACGAACATCCACATGCTGCCTCACCCGACAAGTCCTGCATACTAGCATCTTACAACCACAAGATGAGTGATTTTTGTAAGGTTTTCGATCAGTATAAATGGGAGGAGTTGGATCGTAGAGTGGGAGGCAAATTTTGGTTGGGCTTTGCCTGTCTGCAACGTGTGCCATCAGCATGATCCTCTAGTTTCTCGTTTGGAGTTGGTATCACGTCAAGCCCAAGAAAAATATGTTTCAGCATGTAGTACAGCAATTGTTGCACACGCGCATCAATAGAAAATACCGCGACCGCTGCTTGCATCAAGAACACCACATAATTGGGGGAAGAGGCCGTAGAGCAGTCACCCGTGCCATGCAACTACTCCGCAGCGTATGAATTCATACAACTCCTTTGTACAAATTTTGTTTTAGAGCGTAAAACAAATGTCCATTAGAGTAACCTACTGCGCCCATGTTAATCAGAGTGGCCATTCTTTGTCTTTCACAGTGTGTCATCAGACGATCCGCATCTTTCCACAATACGACCAGGAGAAGGGAATTGCTCTTCGTGCAGCCACTACACTATACGCCTCTGCAACACCCAGCTACTACTGTAGCCGCGCCAAAAGGCAGGTGAAGTATACGGATAGAAGAGAAATAGGTCTCCTTTCTCTCCCACTGTCTTTTCCCCCCTTCTCAACGATGCTACTCTTTTGGGTCGTCACAGGGAAGGCACCCAGAGCGCAAATACAGAGCTCTATCAGCCCAGGCTAGTTGTTTCTGCAGAGTCCATAGCTAGCGTTTGAAATCTGATAACCAACATGATGATGAAACGAGGCTTCGAACGACGGTGTTGCCCATGCGGTTGAAGCCTTCCGGTAGGTTGTTTTGGCTAGAGGAGGTCGAACCTGGAATTGGTCTACAGATCCTTAGAAGGAGAGCTATGGTCAAGTACTGTAGTTTGTTTGACAGTGGTACTCCTATGGTACCTAGTAGTAGTAGATTTGAATAGTCGTCTATTGAAGTACTGAGTACTGCTAGACTACTGTAGTTGACAGTCGCCAACCACTCTAGCCAGTGGGTGGCCTATCAAAGTTTTATTTGTGTGCTACTGATAAATATTTAGCTTACTATTTTAGAAGTAGAGTACTAAAAATTTGTATAGTCATATCTAAAGTTGG
>Ga0210025_1001769_pt1 | contig 22655 bp, 8 predicted proteins | sample CryGeyme20150102_FD_183989 | JGI IMG/M metagenome (GOLD analysis project Ga0210025, IMG submission 183989) | Groundwater microbial communities from Crystal Geyser aquifers in Utah, USA - Crystal Geyser metaG 2015-0102 (SPAdes) (version 2) | ecosystem: Environmental > Aquatic > Deep subsurface >...
AGATCGCGGCGCTGGCTGGCGACGACATCATCGACGCCTGCCGCAGCCCCGGCATCGACCGCGCCATCGGCGGGTCGGACGCCGACACCCCCCGGCTATGAGAGCGGCGGCGCCCGCCTCGTGGTCGCCGACTTAAGCTTTGGCCAGGGCGGTCGGGTCGATGTCTTCGGCATCACCCGCGCCCAGTTCGCGGCCAGGACGATCAGCAACGTCGGCTCGAACGCGCCGGTGGTGTTCGGCGGCGGCGTCGGCGAGATCTGCTTCGACGGCGTCAGCGCCGCCCAGGGGCTGGACAGCTGGGCCGTCTGAACCGTCCGGCGCGCATACGTCCTTGCCTGGAGGGGCGGCGCAATCACCAGACCCGGCGGTCCAGCGTCCATCGGGCTGCCTGATACAGGCCGCGCAACAGGCGGTGCGGCAAAAACCCGCGCTACCTGGGGGCGACGGAATTCATTTAAAATACAACTTGCGATTGCGCAATAACACATTGCAATTTAGAGAAATTTGTGGTCATTTGATAAGCGTGAGCGGGGCGTTTGAGACGAGCTTGGAATTCAGCTTGGCGCTCACGATGGATATAGTCTTGAGGAGTGAAGCCATGATTTTCATACCCGGCACCAATGGCGACGATGTCCTGCGTGGCACCAACGCCGCCGAAGAAATCTTCGGCGACAATGGCAACGATGATATCAATGGCGGCGGCGGCGATGATTTCGTCCGCGGCGGCGCCGGCGATGACACCGTGCGCGGCGGCAACGGCAACGACGACGTGAATGGCGGCAGCGGCAACGACATCGTCCTCGGCGGCTTTGGCGATGACAACGTCAAGGGCGGCGAAGGCGACGACACTGTCAACGGCGGTCAGGGCAACGACATTCTGGCGGGCGGTTCGGGCACCGGTGATCTGGACGGTGGCGCGGACACCTTCATTTACGACGGCGCGTGGGGCGATGAATCGGGTGATGATATCGTTCTCGACTTCGAGGACGGCAGCGACCTGATTCAGCTGGCGAACGCTTCGATCACCGGCGTCAGCCAGGTTGGCGACGATGTCGTGATCACGCTCGACAACGCCGGCACTGCGCCGGGTGCGTCCGCCGGGACCGGCACGCTCACGCTGAAGAGCGTGCTGCTGGCCGATATCGACGCCAACGACTTCATCGGCGACACCGGCTTCTTCTGATTACAGAAGGCGTTCTACTCAAGCGTGCTGGTAAAACGCGCAGGGACCAATGGTTCCTGCGCGTTCTATCTGTGTGACGGGCATGACGGCGACTAGCCTGGTTGCCTGATTCGATGCAGGCGCGCCCGGGCGGCGTCGGATCAGCGAATCCTCCAACACCGCCCGCCCAGCACCGCGATCACGCCATTGCGGGCGACGTGGCCTGCGACCACGTCGATCAGCGCGCCGCGCCGCAGCCTGAACGCCGCAAACGGCACACCGACCAGAAAAGCGGCGATTCGGCGGTTGTGCAGCGCCGCAAACAGCGCGATTTAGCAACCTGTTGTCTGGAAATTCTGCTGAGAGCGGGTCACGCATCCTGGCGTTCCCCCGTGATGTAGGCCTTTTGCGTCGGAGGCCCATTTCTCGTCGATTTCGACCAGCACGGCGCTGACCAGCCGCAGAAGGGCGCCGTCGCCGGGCAAGACCCTGACCTTGACGGTGCGCCGCTTGAGTTCCTGCTGGACGGACCGTTTCATCGGTTCGATGGTTCGCAACCGTTTGCGGCGATGCGCCGGCAGGGTGAATACCGCGAGGGCTTCCGGCACATTCTTTTTGAGCCAAGCGGCCAGTTTTGGCGCGGTATCGCGATAACTGGCGACCAGTTCGGCCAAGGTGGTTGTCGCTGAACACCAAGGGGCCGGTCACGCCAGGCCTGCAATTCCTCGTCGAGCAGCCTGGTCGCGCGGCTGGCCCCGGATCAAGTCCGGGGCAGGCTTTGCGAGGACGGCAGGCGCTTGATCCCGAACTCGCGCATCACCGCCTCGACCGCCGTATCCTTCCGCCTGTCCATTCGCCCATCTCCATGGTCTTGTTCCAACTCCATGGCGCGCCAGAATGGGCAGCCCCTGCTGGGGCATGCCCCAGCAGGGACTCATCGCCCGCACCTCGAGCGAATTTTCAGACATGAGGTTACAGTACCGTTCTACTGGTCCATCGCGGCGGCGATGAAGCCTGGTATGTTCGAAGCCGGATTGATTGCGCTTTCGGGCGCGACAGCGCCCATGACACCGACTTCTGACACCATTCCGAACCGTCGCCCCGCCGCAGCGGGGCGCGCATGGCGTCACAGCGCATTGGCGCCGCTCAGAATGTCGGCGGCGGATGGAACGTGCGCCCCTTCCGGGATGCTCCGGGCGGTGAGCGCGGCGCCGTCCATCGGATCGCGCAGCAGGTCGAGCAGGGTCGCGCGCACCGCGCTTTGCGCAGCGCCGTCGCCCATCACCGCCACCTGCTGCGGCGTGGACGGCAGAGCCAGCGTCACCGCCGCGCCGCCGTCGAGAGCCATCGTCGCCACGCCGCCCGTCCACGACAGGGCGACGCGCTGGTTTGCGTCGGCCTGAGCGGCGCCGATGGCGACGGTCGCGCCGCCTGCGGCTTCGGCGATGATCGACGCGCCCGTCTTGCGCACCGTCAGCACCGGCGCGCCGCCCGACAGCAGCGCCAGCCTGGGGCCTTCCGCGCCGCTGACCTCATACCATTGCAGCGCCAGCGCCATCGCCGCCGGATCGTAATCGCGCACCTGCGTTCCGTCGAACCAAACCGGGCCGACCGGCGCGCCGGGAACCGGCGGTACGGTGTTGGTCAGCGGCAGCACGGCGCCGCCTGATCCCGCCATCGGCGGCGTTCCCTTCGCGTTGCCGCCCGCGATGGGAAATCCCGGCGCCGCCGGATTGGTCGCCGCGCGCCACAGATCGGACGCCACGCCGTTGACGAAGCTGTAGCGGCGCTGAACCGGAGCAAGGATGCGCGCCGCAGGCGCATCGGCGGCGTTCAGCGCAGCGCTCACCGCCTCGCCGATCACGGTCACGCCGGTGCGGTCCACCATCGCCAAACGGCGCAGCCCGCCCGGCGGCGCCCAGTCGCTCCAGCCGCCGATCCGCGCCAGCGGCGAGTGCTTCAGCAGGATGTCGAGATAGCGCCGGGCGTAGGCCCCGGCGTAGGCGAGAATTTCGTCCGCCTCGGCTGGCGTCGCGCCTGCATCGATGTGGCTGGCGGGATAGCCCAGCGGCAGGCCGGACGGCTCCACGTCCAGTTCCGTCACCTCCACGCCGACGCCCATAGCCTGCAGCGAGTGCAGGAAAGCGATCAGATCGTTCTCATCCAGCATCCGATCGGTGCGGATATGAGACTGGAACGCGACCGCGTCGATGCGGTAGCCATGCGCGAGCGCATAATTGATCGCGTCGAGAATGCGGCGGCGCTTGAGCATCTCGTCGCTGCGCGGCGCGCTGGCGTCTTTGTATCCGACAGGTGCGTCCGTCGTCGTTCCCCACAGCCGCCCGGCCTCGAAGTTGAAGTCCTGATAGACCACCTTCTTGCTGTTGGCGTTGGCCCAGCCGACCGTGTGCAGCCACCAGTAGCCCGGATGATGCGGCCAATAGGCCGGATCGGCGGCGGCGGCCTCGGAAAACGCCTGATACCAGATGCTGCCGTTGCTGGTGTGATCCTGATCGCCAGCCTTCTTCAGCGCCATGGTGCGCGCGCCCTGCGCATCGGGCGGGTTGTAGATCGGGCCGCGCCAGTAGTCGTATTGCTGATCCTGCGTCGCGGTGGCGCGCTGCACCTCGTTCACGTCGAAACCCAGCCAGGGCCGATAGGCGAAACCGCTGTCAAGGATCGTGGTGAGCAGCGTTTTCGCCTCGGCGGGATGCGCCATCAGCCGCGCGACAAGCTGGGGGGTCAGCGAACTGTGCCAGACCGCGCCGTGCCAGTCGAACGGCAGCGCAGCAGGCGCCATGCCCAGCACCGCGGCCATCGCCGACGCCTGCGCGTCGAACTCGTTGAAGCTGAACGCCAGCGCCCCGGCGGCGTCCGGCGAGCCGTCGGCGATGAACCCGATCTTGCTCAGGTTTTCGGACACGAAGCTGTCGGCGTTGCGCACCACGCCGCCAAGCGTGGTGTAGGCGTTGGCGTCAAAGCTGTTGGGCGCGGCCAGCCGGATTTCCGCCCATGCCGGTCGCCGGCTGACCAGCGACCCGGCGAAAGGTCCAGTCCCCTCATAGACGATGGTCATAGTCTGGCTGGCGGTGTCGCCCGATCCGATCCCGCGCAGGGTGAACGTCACGTCCTGAGTGTTCTGCGAGAAGGTGTCGGCGCGGAACGGCGAGACGTCGGCGGCGAGCGTGTTGCGGTAGAGCACCAGGCCGTTGGCGTTGGCCAGCAGCATCTGCGATCCTGTAGCGAGATTGATCCATCGGGCCTCCCCCACCGCTGTCGGCGGCGGCGGCGGCGCGCCGTTGATCGCCGAGACTTCCAGCGTCTCGCCGGTCGCCGAGACGCCGAGCGTGGTCAGCGCCACGGTCGTCGTCACCACGCCCTGCATGACATCGGGCGCCGAGAACGTCGCTGCGGCGATCGTGATCGTGGAGGGCGGCGGATTCTGGATCTGGGGCGGTTGCTGGGCCGGTTGGGTCGGGACGGTTGCGCGCGCAAGCCCCGCCTGTGTCACGACTGAAGCGGCCGTCAGTGATAGCGTGAACATCATGATTGAAAAACCTGCTGAAATCTGGCGACGCGGCGCGCCTTGCGGCTCGGCGGCGCCATTGGTGGCCCGCCGGATCTGAAGGGACGACGCTTTGAATGGCGCATGTATGCGGCAATCCTCGTAAGATTTCGTAACCGCAGCGATTCTAGGCCGTGTGACGGACGTCGGCCACCGTGAAATTGCAGGTGGTGACGGCTGCACTGCAACGGACGGGCTTCGCGTCGCGTAATTGTTCACATGACTGGCTTCAGGCCGTCTGAGCAGCGGGCCGGAAGAGGGTATCAGCTCGATCAGCAACGCCTGACGCTCCAGCAGGGCGTTCTTCCCGGCGTCGGTCGGGCGGTATCACCCCGAGCGAGTCATGGGAATCATGCCTTACGCCAGCGCCCTCAGATCAAGAAAAAACGCAAAGGGGATGAACAGTTGCCGCGCCGGGGCTGAATCCGAGCCTGTTGGCGGCCGCCGGGCGCGATTGCGCCGGTCAAGTTGACGCTACAGAAAAGCTGAAAAATCCGTTTGATTCGAATCAAATTTTTAGGCTTATTTTGGTTGGAAAAATTACTAAACATAGGATATTAAATATGACCGCCGCTGTAAACACTGAACAAGTTGTGAACGTTTTCACTTTAGGCGAGCAAAGCCAACCAAAAATTTCAACTTTGAGTGGTGGCGGATATGTTGCAGTCTGGCGCTCGGCGGGCCAGAACGGTTCTGGGTTCGGGCTGAGCGGCCAGCGTTACAACGCATTCGGTCAGCGCGAGGGGTCTGAATTCTTCATTGAGACCGACACGGTCGGCGATCAGACCGACCCGTCGGTTGCGGGTCTGGCGGGCGGCGGATTTGCGGTTGCGTGGCGTTCAGTGAGCGCCGACGCCATCAAGGCGCAGGTTTTCGACGCGGCGGGCGCGCCGGTCGGGGTCGAGCTTGAGGTCAACACCGAGACCTACTCGACCCAGTCCGAGCCGGTTGTGGTCGCCCGGCCCGGCGGCGGCTTTTTCGTGCTCTGGTCGTCCTACAACGACGACACCTTCACCTACGACATCCGCGGCCAGCGCTTTGGCGGCGCGGGCGCGCCCGTGGGCGCCGAGTTCACCGTCAACAGCACTACGGCGGGCCAGCAGACCGAACCCGCCGCCGCGACCCTGCCCACCGGCTTTGTGGCCGTGTGGAGGGACCAGAGCGGCGAGGACATTCGCCTTCAGCGCTTCGACGCATCCGGCGTCGCGATCGGAGCCGAGATCGTGGTCAACACGCTGACCGCCAGCACCCAGTATGAGCCGAAGGTGGCGGCGCTGACCGGCGGCGGATTCGTGGTGGTCTGGACCTCGACCGGCGGCGGGGACGGCAGCGGCTACGCCGTGCGCGCCCAGCGCTTCGACGCGGCGGGCGCCGCCGTGGGCGCCGAATTCCAGGTCAATCAGAGCGAGTTGAGCTCGCAATACGAGCCGGACGTGACCGCCACGGCGGATGGCGGATTTTTCGTCGCCTGGCGCAGCGACTACACTGCCGCAGGCTACACCTACGATGTGGTCGGCCGCCAGTTCGCCGCGAACGGAACCCCTGCGGGCGATGAGGTGGTGCTGAACCAGAACTCCGCCGACACGGCCTATGCGCCTGTGGTCGCGGGCCTGCCGAACGGGCTGATCGCCGCGCTCTGGACCATCGGTTCGGGCGGCGGCGCGGGCGACGGCTCCGGCGCGGCGGTGATGCAGCGGCTGTTCGCCGAGGATCCCGCCGCCGTGGCCCTGCCGCAGGCGCCGCTGATCGAGGCCTTCGCCCCGGCCGTGACCTTCGACGAGGCGGCGCTCAACGCTGCGGCGCAGGTGCTCGACCCCTCGATCGCGCTGTCGGACGCCGACAGCGCCGATTTCGACGGCGGACGGCTGATCCTGCGGCGCATCACCTCCAAGGAGGACTTCGCCCAGTATGGAACGGCGTCACAGGACGTGCTCGGCGTGCGCAACGCAGGCGTCGGCGCGGGCCAGATCGGCGTCGCGGGCGCGACCGTCACCTTCGGCGGCGTCGTGATCGGAACCATCGTGTCGAACGGCGCAGCCGGCGCGGCGCTTGAGATCGCGCTGAACGCCGCCGCCGACGCCGAGGCGGTCGAGACGCTGATCGAGAACCTGACCTACCGCACCCTCTCCGACGACCCCGACGCCGAGGTTCAGCTTGCGCTGACGCTGTCGGACGGCGACGGCGCGACGTCGCAGCCGCAGGTGATCACGGTCACGGTGACGCCGGAGGCGGAAGCGTTGCTGCCGGTGGGCCCCCGCGAGATCACCGTCAACAGCTACACCCAAAACACGCAGTACGAGCCCGACGTCGCCGGTCTTCCGGGCGGCGGATGGGTGGCGGTCTGGCGCTCCAACGAACAGGACGGCTCCAGCGCCGGCGTCTATGCGCAGCGCTTCGGCGCCGACGGCGCGCCGTCGGGCGCCGAGACGCGCGTCGCCGAGGCCAATATCGGCGGCCAGTACCAGCCCGCCGTCGCCGCCATCGAGGGCGGCGCGCTGCAGGGCGGCCATGTCGTGGTCTGGTATGACGACCAGAGCGCCGCCGAGGGCTATGTGCGCGCGCGGCTGTTCGGGCCAGACGGCGCTGCGGCCACCGCCGAGATCGCCGTGCCCACCGCGCTATACAGCACCCAGAGCGAGCCTGATGTCAGCGGTTTCGCCAACGGCGGCTTCGTCGTGGTCTGGCAGGCCTATACGCAGGCGACCTCCAGCTTGGACATCGTCGCCCAGCGCTTCAGCGCGGCGGGGGCGCCGGTCGGCGGCCAGACCACGATCAACGCCGGCACGGCCAACACGCAAATGGAGCCACAGGTCGCGACGCTGGCCGGCGGCGGCTATGTGGTGACCTGGTATGACCAGAACGGCGCGGACGGTAGCAGCTACGGCGTGTTCGCCCGTGTGGTGAATGCGGCCGGAACGCCGGTTGGCGGCGATATTGCGGTCAACAGCTACACCAGCGGGGCGCAATACGAACCGGCGGTGGCCGCGCTGACCGGCGGCGGCTTCGTGATCGCATGGCGCGACGACGCGCTTGACGGCTCGAGCGCAGGCGTCTTCGCCCAGCGCTTCGCGGCGAACGGCGCGACCGTGGGCGAGCAGTTCCGCGTCAACGAGACCACCATCAGCAACCAGTATCAGCCCACAGTCGCGCCTTTGCCGGACGGCGGCTTCATGATCGGCTGGCGCGGCTACGGCCCGGCGGGCGGCGACGAGGTGTTCGTCCAGAGCTATGACGCCCAGGGCGGTCGGGTGGACGGCCAGATCCAGGTGAACACCGGGACGACATCCTCGCAGGAGACGCCGCGTCTGGCGCTGCTCGACAGTGGTGAGGTGGTTGCGGTCTGGACCACGCGCGACGGCGCTGTGGACGGCTCGTCCTACGCGGTTCAGGCGCGCGTCCTCGGCGACCCCGCCGCCTATCCCGCACCCGGCGCCGAACCTCTGCTGGAGGGGGTGAACGCCCAGCGCGAGATGACCGAGGCGCAGGCCGCCGCCGGCGACCAGCTCATCGACGCCGACGGCGCGGCGGCGGTGGCGGCGAGGCCCGGCTTCGACGGCGGCCGCGTGACCGTGTCGCGCGTCGACCTCAGCGGGCTCGACCTGCTGTTCGGCTATCCCGACGACGAGCGTCAGGACCAGCTGGGCGTGCGCAACGCGGGAACCGGCGCAGGCCAGATCGGCGTATCGGGCGCGACCGTCACCTTTGGCGGCGCGGTCATCGGGACCATCGTCTCGAACGGCGCCGACGGCGGCGTGCTGGACATCGCGCTGAACGCCGCCGCGACCAGCGCGGCCGTCGAGGCGCTGGTTGAGAACCTGACCTACGCCAACCCCTCCGGCGACCCGGCGCCTGAGCGCATCCTGCGCGTCACGGTCAGCGACGGCGCGGGCGGCGCGAGCTCGGCCAACGTCACGCTGCGCATCGCGGCGCAGGCCGAGGCGCCGGCGGCGGCGGGCGGCGAACGGCAGACCAACAGCAACATCGAATCGACCCAGGACCAGCAGCAGGTCGCGCGGCTCGCCGACGGCGGCTATGTCGTGGTCTGGCGCAGCTACGATCAGGACGACGCCAACGACTACGGCATCTACGCCCAGCGCTATGACGCGGCGGGCGTGCGCGTGGGCGGCGAGTTCGTGATCAACCAGAACCCGGCCAACAGCCAGGTCACGCCCGACGTGGCGGGGCTGGCGGGCGGCGGCTTCGCGGTGATCTGGCAGGACGGGAGCGCCTCGGCGCAGGGCTATGTCCGCGTGCGGGTGTTCGATGCGGCCGGCGCGCCTGCGGGCGGCGAGATCGCGGCGCCGACCAATATCTACGCGACCCAGGACCAGCCGACGCTGGCGGCGCTGCCCTCGGGCGGCTTCGTGGCGGTGTGGCGATCCTTTACCCAGGCCACCTCCACCTACGACATCCAGGCCCAGCGCTTCGGCGCCGCCGGGGTCAAGCAGGGCGGCGAGTTCACGGTCAACGCCGCGACGGCGGGCACGCAGGGCGATCCCGCCGTCGCCGTGGCGGCGGATGGCGGCTTCGTCGTGGTCTGGGAGGACCAGGGCGCCGCCGACGGAGATCTCTACGGCGTGGTCGCACGGCGGTTTTCGGCCGCAGGCGCGCCGCTTGGCGGCGACGTGGTGGTGAACCAGACCACGGCGGGCTATCAGTATGAGCCGACCATCGCGGCGCTGGCCGGCGGCGGCTATGTCGTCGCGTGGCGCGAGGACGGCGGGCGCGACGGCTCTGGGTCGGCGGTGTTCGCGCGTCTGCTCACCGCCGCCGGCGTTCCCGCAGGCGACGAGTTCCAGGTCAACGACCTGACCAGCGGCAGCCAGTATCAGCCCGAGGCGATCGCTCTGGCCGACGGTCGCTTCGTGATCGGCTATTACAGCGACGGCGTCGAAGGCGGCTCGTATTACGACGTCTACGCCCAGACCTTCGCCGCAGACGGATCGCGCATCGACGGCGCCGTTCGGCTGAACAGCGCGCAGGAGGCGTTCGCCGTCCAGTCGAACCCGGCGCTGGCGGCGCTGGCGAGCGGCTATGTCGCGGCCTGGACCGCGAACTCAACCGGTCAGTCCGGCGACGGTTCGGGCGACGGCGTGTTCCACGGCCTGTTCGGGGCCGTCCCCGCGCCCGCAAGCGCAGGCCCGGTGCTGGACGATTTCGGCCCGGTCGTGCAGATCCTGAACACGGCGGCGGCGACGCCGGTCAGGCTCGATCCCTCGGTGTCGCTGACCGACGCCGACAGCGCCAATTTCGCCGGCGGCGCGCTGACGCTGGCGTGGACGGATTTCCAGGCTGGATCCGCCGATCAGCTTGGCGTCGCCAGCGGCGGCCGGGTGGCGGTCGCAGGATCGGCCGTTTCGGTGGACGGCGTGGTGATCGGCCAGATCGACGCGGCGCTGAACGGCGTCAACGGCGCGGGTCTGCGCATCGCGCTTGACGCCGACGCCACGCCCGCGCGCACAGCCCTGTTGATCGAGGCGCTGACCTACGCCAACACCGCCGCCGCCCCTGCGCTCGGCGACCGCGGCCTCTCCCTTACGCTGAGCGACGGCGACGGCGGCGTGAATCACGCGACGGGGCTGATCGTCGAGGTCACCGCCAGCGTTGCGACCAACCAGATCCGGCTGGACGGTCTGGAGACGGCGGTCGCCTTCACCGAGGCGCAGGTCCAGGCCGGGGCGCAACTGATCGATGGAGCCGTGGATTTCCTCTACAGCCGCGCCGCAGGCCTGAACGGCGGACGGATCGAGGTGAGCTACCTCACCGACGTGATCTTTCGCGATGGCGGCGCGTTCGAGACCCTGTCGGTCCTGAACCAGGGGTCGGGCGCGGGTCAGATCGGCGTGGCGGGTGCGACCGTCAGCTATGGCGGCGTCGCGATCGGAACCATTGACGCGATCCTGAACGGCCTGAACGGCGCCACCCTGAGGATCGCCTTCAACGCCGCCGCCACCGAGGCCGCCGTGGAGGCGCTCACCGAGGCGATCAGCTACGCCAACGCAGGCGACGGACCCGCCGCGACGCGCCAGCTTAACATCCGCATCTACGACGCCGCCAGCGCCAGCACCGCCTATCAGCCGGTCACGATCACCGTGACGCCCGAGGATGACGGCGGGCCAAAGCCGCTGGACGGCGAGGAGCAGGTCAACAGTTTCACCCTCAACCAGCAGGAGCACCCCGCCGTCGCCGCGCTGACCGGCGGCGGGCATGTGGTGCTGTGGCAGTCGCTCTATCAGGACGATGAGAGCACCTGGGGCGTCTATGGCCAGCGCTACGACGCCGACGGCGCGCCCACCGGGCCCGAGTTCCGCGTCAACGAGACCACCGACGGCAGTCAGCAGTTGTCGGCGGTCGCAGGTTTGCCCGGCGGCGGCTTTGTCGCCGTCTGGCAGGACGACAGCGGCCGCGACGGCTCCGGCGTCGGCGTCTTTGCACGGATCTTCGACGCCGCCGGCGTCCCCGGCGCGCAGTTCCAGGCCAACCTTGAGGCCTCATCCTCGCAGGAGCGTCCTTCGGTCACGGTGCTGTCGAACGGCAACATCCTGATCGCGTGGCGCGCCCTCACCAGCGCCGGGTCGGGCGACGGGTCGGGCTATGGCGTCACGGGGCGGGTCTTCACCGCTGCCGGCGCGCCGGTGAGCGGCGATCTGGTGCTGAACACCTTCACCAGCAGCACGCAGCATGAGGTCTCGGTCGCGCCGAACGGCGCGGGCGGCTTTGTCGCGGTCTGGGCGTCCTTCGGCCAGGACGGCGCGCAATACGGCGTCTATGGTCAGCGGTTCAACGCCGCAGGCGCCAAGGTCGGCGCGGAGTTCCGCGTCAACACCACCACCCCTTCCGACCAGGACGCGCCCGAAGTGGCGCGGCTGGCCGACGGCGGCTTTGTGGTGGTCTGGCAGGACCAGTCGGGCGCCGACGGCTCGGGCCTGGGCGTGTTCCAGCAGCGGTTTGCGGCGAACGGAACGCCGGTCGGCGGCGAGACGCTGGTCAACCAGTACAGCTACACCACTCAGTCGGACGCCCAGGTCGCGGCGACCGCCGATGGCGGCTGGATCGTGACCTGGAGCGACTACAGCGGCTTTGACGGTTCGGGCGGCGGGGTCTTCGCGCAGCGCTATGACGCGGCTGGCGCCACGGTGGATGGCGCGTTCCTCGTCAACGAGCAGACGTCGAGCACGCAGGACGAGTCGGATGTCGCGGTGCTCGCCGACGGCCGCATCGCGGTTGTCTGGACTTCCGAGACCTCCGGCGGGGCTGGCGACGGGTCAAGCCGCGGGGTTTTCCAGCGCCTGCTGGGCGATCCCGCGACGCAGGGCGGCGGCGCCGATCCGGTGATCGACGGTCTTCCCGCGACGGTGACGGTGGATGAGGCTGCGGCCAACGCGGGTCAGGTGAACCTCGCGGGCGCGGTCGCCGTGTCGGACGCCGACAGCGCCAACTTCCAGGGCGGGCGCCTTGAGGTCGTGCGCATCGACAGCTACCGCGTGGCCGACCAGTTCGCCGCCCCGGACGGCGCGACGCAGGACTTCCTGTCGCTGGTCTCGGCCCGCGTCAGCATCGTCGGGACCGGGGTGCGCGTGGACGGCGTGACGGTCGGACAACTGGTCTCCGACGGCCAGGCCGGCGCGCGGCTTGAGGTCGCGCTGAACATCCAGGCCACGGCGGCGCGGGTCGAGGCGCTGATCGAGGCGCTGTCCTGGCGTACGCCGTCGAACGATCCCATGGACAGCCGCACATTCCGCGTCACGCTGACCGACGGCGACGGCGACGCGGCCGCGCCGCGCTTCGTCACCGTTGCGGTGACGCCGGAGCAGGACGGCGAGGGCCCGATCGGCGGCGAGCGCCAGGTCAACACCTTCGAGGCCGGCGGTCAGACCGCCAGCGCCGCAGCCGGTCTGACCGACGGCGGGCATGTGGTGGTATGGCAAAGCTACAACCAGGACGATCCGCAGAGCCTCAATCAGGGCGTGTTCGGCCAGCTTTACGACGCGCTGGGTCAGCCCCGGGGGGCCGAGTTCCAGCTGAATGAAACCTTCATCGGCGCGCAACAGCAGCCTGCGGTGGCGGCGCTGCCTGGCGGCGGATTTGTCGCGGGCTGGGACGGGAACGGGCCGGGCGACAGCGCGGGCGTGTTCCTGCGCCTGTTTGGCGCCGACGGTCAGCCGACCGGCGGCGAGACGCGGATCAACGACCTGACTTCGGGCACGGAGGATGCGCTGCGGCTGGCGACGAACGCTGCGGGGCGCATCCTCGCAGTCTGGACCGACAGCAATGGCGACACGAGCGGCGACGGCGTCCGCGCGCGGCTGTTTGACGCCAGCGGATCGCCGCTGACGGCGGATGTGCTGGTCAACACCACCCAGGCCTCGGCCCAGAATTTTCCCGCCGTCGGCGCGCTGGCGGGCGGCGGCTGGATTGTGGCGTGGTCGTCCTACAACCAGGATGCGACCGGCACCTATGGCGTTTACGGCCAGCGGCTCGCCGCGAACGGTTCCGCCGCAGGCGGCGAGTTCCGCATCAACACCCAGCTTGAAGGCCAGCAGTATCTCGAAGGCGTGGCTGGTCTGACCGGCGGCGGTTCTGTCGTTGTGTTCCGCGACGAGAACGGCGCCGACGGTTCGGGCGCTGGCGTCTATGCGCGGCTCTATGATGCGGCGGGCGCGGCGCAGGGTGCGCCCTTCCTTGTGAACGAGGCGACCAGCAGCACTCAGCGGTTCTCGGACGTGGTTGCGCTGGCCGACGGCGGCTTCGTGATCGCATGGGAGGACTACGCCGGCCTCGACGGTTCGGGCGTGTCGGTGCAGGGCCAGCGCTATGACGCGACGGGCGCGCGCGTGGACGGCCAGTTCCAGATCAATGAGCAAACCGCGAGTTCGCAGGATCTGCCGGCGCTGGCGGCGCTGACGGGCGGCGGCTTTGTGGCGAGCTGGACGTCGGCGACATCCGGCGCGGCGGGCGACGGATCGGGCGACGGCGTGTTCAGCCGCATCTTCGGCGATCCTGTCGCCTATGACGTTGCGAACGCGCCGGGCCTCGATGGCGTGAACACCGTCGTGACCCTTGAAGAGCTTCTCGTGAACGTCCTGCCGCAGCTGATCGACGCCGACGGCGCGGCGGCGGTGATCGATCCGGGCGGCGCGGGTTTTGTGGGCGGCTATGTCCGCGCCGAGATGGCGACGTCCGCCTACGCCTACGCCGACCAGATCAACCCCCCGGACGACCTGACCCAGGATGTCCTTGGTTTGCGCACGGGCGACGGGATCGCGGTGGCCGCAGGCGTCGTGACGGTGAACGGCGTCGCAGTCGGGACGGTGGTTTCGGACGGCCTTGCGGGCCAGCCGTTCGAGATCGCGCTGAACGGCGCGGCCACGGCGGCGCTGGTCGAGCGGCTGGTCGAGAACCTCACCTACAGCAACGTCTCGGACGACCCCGAGGCGACGCGCATCATCCGCATCCAGATCGGCGACGGCGACGGCAGTTCGGAGCCGCGCTTTGTGAGCGTGAGCATCGCGCCGCAGAAGGACGGCCTCACGCCCTTGCCGGCCTTCGCTGAGCGTCAGGTCAACACCGAGACCGCCAGCGAGCAGACCCAGCCGAGCGTGGCGGCGACCGGCGACGGCTTCGTGACGGTCTGGCGCTCCTACAGCCAGGATGCGACCAACACCTACGGCATCTTCGGCCAGCGGTTCGGCGGCGATGGCGCTCCGCTGGGCGGGGAGTTCCAGGTCAACGCCACTGCGGCGAGCAACCAGTATGCCCCCCATGTCACAAGCCTCGTCGGCGGCGGTTTCGCCGTGACGTGGGAGGGCAACGGCCCCGGCGACGCCAGCGGCGTTTTTCTGCAGCGCTACGCCGCAGACGGCGGCGCGCTGGGCGGCGAGACGCGGGTCAACGCCTATGTCAACAGCACTCAGCACCAGCCCGAGGCGGTGGGGATGCCTAACGGCGACATCGTGGTGGTGTGGTCGAGCTTCGGGCACTCCATCGCCGGGTCTTCGGGCTACGATATCTACGCCCGCGTCTTCAACGGCGCCACCGGCGCCGCCAAGGGTCCCGAGTTCCGCGTGAACACCGCCGTCGGCGGCGCGCAGGACTGGCCGCATGTGACGGCGCTGGCCGACGGCGGCTTTGTCGTGGGGTGGGAGACCGACGCCAGCGCCACCGGCGGCGGCGATCTCGACAGCGCCGCCGTGATGCAGCGCCGCTACGCCTTCAACGCCGGGACCGGCGCCTATGCGCCCTCCGGCGCGCCGGAGGTGGTGAACAGTTTCATCGTCGGCAGCCAGACCGACATCTCGCTGGCGGGGCTGACGGGCGGCGGCTGGGCGGCGGTCTGGCGGTCGGAGGGGCAGGACGGCTCAGGCACCGGCGTCTTCGGCCAGATCTTCGACGCCGCAGGCGCCCGTGTGGGCGGTGAGTTCCGCGTCAACGATCAGCGCGTCAGCACCCAGAGCGACCCGGAGGTGACGGCGCTCGCCAACGGCGGCTTCGTCGTGGCGTTCAGCGACAGCAATGGGACCGACGGCTCAGGCTTGGGCGTGTTTGCGCAACAATACGACGCCACCGGCGCGCGGGTGGACGGGCCGCTGCAACTCAACAGCGAGACCTCCAACACCCAGGATCAGCCCGCGGTGGCCGGGCTGCCCGGCGGCTTCGTGGCGGCATGGAGTTCCGCAACCTCCGGCACGGCTGGCGACGGATCTTCGAACGGGGTGTTCTTCCAGATTTTCGGCAACACCGCGCCCGTGGTGCAGGAGGTGCTGACCAACGGGGTCGAGGACCAGGCGCTGACCCTCGGGCGGGCGCTGTTCGAGGGCGGGTTCTCCGACGCCGACGGCCAGCCGCTGGCGGCCATCCGCATCGACGCCCTTCCGGCCGACGGCCAGTTGCTGCTGGACGGCGCGCCGGTTGCGAGCGGCGACCAGATCGCCGCCGCCCAACTCGCCGCCGGGCTGCTGCGCTACGTCCCCAACCCCAACGCCAATGGCGAAGACAGTTTCGCCTGGAGCGGCTTTGACGGGATCGCCTACAGCGCCGCGCCGGTGCTGGCGCGCATCGCGGTGGCGGCGGTGAACGACCCGGTGGCGCTGGGGGCCGGGCCCGACGTCACGCTGGCGGCGGGCGCAAGCCTGAACCGCGCGATCACCCTTGGCGATCCGGACGGCGACACCTTCACGGTCACGGTGAATTATGGCGAGGGCGGTCCGGACGTGGTTTTCACCACCACCTCCACGACCCCGCTGCTGTCGAACGTCTATGAGGCGGGCGGCAGCTATACCGTCACGGTGCAGGTGAGCGACGGCGCCGGTTCGACCGAGACCGACAGTTTCACCGTGACGGCGGTCTCTGACGGCGGCGGCACAGGCGGGCCCGATGTTCTGACCGGCGGTCCCGGCGACGACGTTCTGTCGGGGCTTGGCGGCGACGATACGCTGTCGGGGCTTGGCGGCGCGGACACGCTGTGCGGCGGCGAGGGAAACGACGTTCTGCTGGGCGGGCTGGGCGACGACCGCCTGTATGGCGAAGGTGGCGACGACACGCTGACCGGCGGCGCCGGGGCGGACGTGTTCCGCATGGCGCCGGGCGGCGGCTCGGACGTGATCACCGACTTCGAGGACGGCGTGGACCGCATCGACCTGACCGCTTACGATCAGGCGGCGGCGCTGGCGGCGGTGGCGGCGGCGACGTTCTCGGCGGGCGGCTACACCCTTGTGATTGGCGGCGAGACGCTGCGGATCGAGGGGCTGGCGTCAGGCGGCTTCAGCGCCGCAGACGTGATCACCGGCGCGGTTTCGCTGGTCGGCGGGCCGGCTGCGGAAAAGCTGCTCGGCGGGGCCGGCAATGACACCGTGCGCGGTGCGGAAGGCGCCGACACCATCGTGGGCTTCGGCGGCAATGACATCCTGCGCGGACAGGACGGCGACGACCTGATCGACGGCGGCGACGGCCGCGACCGGCTGGAGGGCAACGGCGGCGCCGACACCCTGCTTGGCGGGGCGGACAACGACACGCTGTTCGGCAACATCGGGAACGATGTGCTCGAGGGTGGCGACGGGGCCGACCAGCTGTCTGGCAATGAGGATGACGACACTCTGAGCGGCGGCGCCGGGGCGGACAGCCTGTTCGGCGGCGCGGGCGCAGACGTGATGGACGGCGGCGCCGACGCCGATCTGCTGCAGGGCGACGACGGCGCGGACGTAATGGACGGCGGCGCCGGCGACGACCGGATGTTCGGCGGCCGCGACAATGACGTGATGGAGGGCGGCGACGGAGCGGACGAGGTCAACGGCCAGCAGGGCGACGACGTGGTGAACGGCGGGGCGGGAAACGACCGGCTGTTCGGCATCGGCGGGGCCGACACGCTGGACGGCGGATCGGGCATCGACAACATCTTCGGCGGCACCGGTAACGACAGCCTGTCGGGCGGGACCGAGAACGACAAGCTGTTCGGCGAGGACGGCGATGACGCGCTCGACGGCGGCGACGGGGCGGACCAGCTGTTCGGCGGCGCGGGCGGTGACGCCGTCTTCGGCGGCGCGGGCGACGACATTCTGTTCGGCGACGCCGGGAACGACATCCTCGACGGTGGGGCTGGGGTGGATACGCTGTTTGGCGGCGTCGGCGACGACACGCTCGACGGCGGCAGGGGCGCCGGGGTGGACCGCGCCACCGGCGGCGGCGGGGCCGACACGTTCCGCTATCAGGCCGGCGACGAGCGGCTGGTGGTCACCGATTTCTCCTTCGCCGCAGGCGACCGGATCGATCTGGTGTTCATCAACCCGGCCGACTTCGCGCTCTGGACGCTGACCCCGGTGGCGGGCGGCTCCGCCACGCTGATCGACTTCGACGGCGACGCCGACGGGATCAACGAAATCCGCCTCGACGCCACCGCCGCCGCCGCCATCGACCAGAGCTGGTTCGTCTGACAGGGAGGGCGGCGGCTGCGTCCACCGTGCTTGCGCCGCCCTCCGCCATCGCGCCCGTCCGCTGTGCATGACAGTGGGCGGGCGGGCGGCAGGGTTGGCGGCGCCGGTTACTCGGGCTTCAGCGTCACGCCCGGCCCGGCGGCGATGAAATGCGGATTGTCCCGGCCCGGCTTGCCATAGCGCAGCGGCGTCAGGTCGTCGCGGCGCAGCACCCTACCACCTGCGGCGATCAGCACGGCATGGCCTGCGGCGGTGTCCCACTCCATGGTCCGGCCAATCCGGGGATAGAGATCGGCCTCGCCCGCCGCGATCAGGCAGAACTTCAGCGACGATCCCGCGCTGGCGAAGGCTGCGACCGGATAGCGGGCGATCCAGGCGTCGGTGGCGGCGTCGCGGTGCGACTTCGACGCCACCACCCGCAGCGCGGCGTTGTCCGCGACGGCGGCCGCCATCGGCGCCGCCGGGCCATGGCCCAGGTATTCCTGCGCCGCGCCGCCGTCTGGCGTGGTCGCAAACATCCGCTCCAGCGCCGGGGCGTAGACCACCCCCGCCACCGGAACGCCGCTCTCGATCAGGGCGATGTTCACGGTGAACTCGCCCCGGCGCTGGATGAATTCCTTTGTGCCGTCTAGCGGATCGACCAGAAAGTGCGGCGCGTCGGCCCCGAGGGCGTGACTCTCGGCGCGCTCCTCGGTGACGATGGCGATATCGGGATAGGCCGCCGCCAGGCCCGCGCAGATGATCGCGTCCGCGGCCAGGTCGGCGCGCGTCACGGGGCTGTCGTCGCCCTTGGTCTCGACGCCCATATCGGCAGAGCCATAGACGTCCATGATGGCGGCGCCTGCCTCGATCGCGAGGCGACGCAGCGTTTCGGCCATGGCGCTGTCGCGCATCTCCGCCGCCTCAGCCGAACAGGTTGAGCGATTCGAGCTTCAGGATCACATCCTGAGCGCAATCGTCAGGCGTGACGCTGACGGTCTCGACCCGCAGTTCAGGGTTCTCGGGGGCCTCGTAGGGGTCTGAGACGCCGGTGAACTCCTTGATCTTGCCCTCGCGCGCCAGCTTGTAGAGGCCCTTGCGGTCGCGCCGCTCGCATTCCTCGATCGGGGTGGCGACATGGACCTCGACGAACACGCCAAACTGCTCAACCATCGCGCGCACGTCGGCCCGGGTCTGGGTGTAGGGCGCGATGGGCGCGCAGATGGCGATGCCGCCGTTCTTGGTGATCTCGCTCGCCACATAGCCGATGCGGCGGATGTTGATGTCGCGGTGCTCCTTGGAGAAACCGAGCTCGGAGGACAGGTGCTTGCGCACCACGTCGCCGTCCAGCAGCGTCACCGGGCGGCCGCCTGTCTCCATCAGCTTGATCATCAGCGCGTTGGCGATGGTGCTCTTGCCGCTGCCGCTGAGGCCGGTGAAGAACACCGTGAAGCCCTGTTTCGCGCGCGGCGGGCTGGTGCGGCGCAGTTCGGTGACCACCTCCGGAAAGCTGAACCACTCGGGAATCTCCAGACCCTCGCGCAGGCGGCGGCGCAGTTCGGTGCCGGAGATGTCGAGAATGGTGTCGCCCTCTGCGACCTCATCACGCGGAAAGTACTGTGTTTTCTCCTGCACATAGACCATGTGTTTGAAGTCAACCATCTCGACGCCGATTTCGGCCTCGTGCTGGCGGAACAGGTCCTGCGCGGCGTAGGGGTCGTAGAAATCCTGCCCTGCGGAGTTCTTGCCGGGGCCGGCGTGATCGCGGCCGACGATGAAATGCGTCACGCCGTGGTTGCGGCGGATCAGCCCGTGCCACACCGCCTCGCGCGGACCGGCCATGCGCATCGCAAGGTTCAGCAGCGACAGGTGCGTGGTGGCGGCGGGGTATTTGTCGAGCACCGCCTCGTAGCAGCGCACGCGGGTGAAATGGTCCACGTCGCCAGGCTTGGTCATGCCCACCACAGGATGGATCAGCAGGTTGGCCTGCGCTTCCTTGGCGGCACGGAAGGTCAGCTCCTGATGCGCCCGGTGCAGCGGGTTGCGGGTCTGGAACGCGACCACGCGCCGCCACCCCAGCTTGCGAAACATCGCGCGCAGTTCGTTGGGCGTTTCGCGCCGGGCGCGAAAATCATAGTGCACCGCGCTCTGCAGGCCGGTGACCGGACCGCCGAGATAGACCGGACCGGCTTTGGCGTGGAGATAATCGACCGCCGGATGGGCCCTGTCGTCGGCGCCGAACACATGCGCGGCCTCGCGGCGCTTGTCGGGCGTCCACTTGTCGGTCACCGACAGGATGGCGAGAATCACCCCCTCGGGATCGCGCAGCGCGATGTCCATGCCCGGCTCGATCGTCGCTGCGAAGGCCTCCGACACGTCCAGCGTGATCGGCATCGGCCAGAGCCGGCCGTCGGCGAGACGCATGGTCTCAACCACGCTGTCATAGTCGGCCTCGCCGAGGAAACCCGTCAGCGGATTGAAGCCGCCGTTCATCAGCAGTTCAAGGTCGCACGTCTGGCGCGGCGTCAGATCCCAGCTGGGGCAGTCCGCGGCGATCGGCTTCAGTTTCTGCGCGCTCTCCGGCGACGTGAACAACTCGGGAATCGGAACGATATTGGGCGCCGGTGCGGACATGGATGGCTTCCACTGCTGATATAAGGATTGAGACGAAGTTCTGAGCAGGTCTGACAAGAGGGGCTTAGAACCATCACCGGCATGGACGCAACTGCACAATTTCCGCAGCGCAAGAGTGAATGACGCTTTGCGCCGACGTGGCGCCAGAAAGTCCCACTCGATCCATGACCGCGCGCAACGGACGCCCGGATGATTTCCAACCGCTTGAGCAGCAGAAAGCGTCCACCTCATGATCGTTCCAGTAAGTCTCTGTGGCGGGTCCGGCACGCAGATCTGGCCGTTGTCGCGACGCGATATCCCAAGCAGCGCGTTCCGATGCCGGGCGGCGGCTCTCCCTTCCGGCGCGTGCTCGAACGGGTGGCGGGCGCGCAGGTCTTTGACCCTCTGCTGGTGGTGACCGACGCGGGCGGGCGCTTCATGATCAGCGACCAGGCGGCGGCGGGTGTTGCGGTCAATGTTGTTGTCGAGCCGGAGCCGCGTGACACGTTGCCCGCGATCACCGCCGCAGGGGAGCATGTCGGTTTGTCCGTCGCCTGGCCGCGTCCACCGGCTCGCAGGCCCGGGAAAGATTGCGCTCGAAGTAATGGACGCGCAGACGGGCGGCTATCGCGAGGATAGGTGACATCGTTTGCTTTGACGACGATTTCGGGCGCACCCAGACGAAAGCAGCGCCAGGCCGCTTTCAGCCTGACGCGATTTCTGTCAACCCTGAGGCGCCGCTGCGAGCGCGCGGCGACGCGCGCTCAGAAGAACGTGGTGTCGAACGCCACGATATGGTCGCCGGTATCGATGTCCAGCACGCCGTTCAGCCCGAAGGTGAAGCTCTCGCCCGGCGTCAGGTCGTTGTCCCAGTCCGGCGCCTTGAGGAAAATCCACGTGTCGTCCTGCTCCATGACGCTCACCTTGGTGACGCTCTTGAAATCGAACGTCGAGCGCAGCCGCAGCTCCCAGTTTTCGAAGGTCTGGTCGGTGGCGCCGTTGGTCACCGTGATGCGCCCGAAGAACTCCGTGCCGTAGGTCTGCACCACCTCAAGGCTGACGCTGATCTGCGGATCGCCTGAATAGAGCTTGCCGGTCGGGCTGATCTGCTCGGGCTTGGTCTCGGGAACGATCGGGTTCTCTGCGGTCGGTTCGGCGAACAGGAGCGCGGTCTCCAGCCCCGCCATATCGGCGACAGGCGCCTTGAGCTCGGTCTTGAGCGCGCTGACCCACCTGTTGTTCAGCGCGGGCGCCGTAAGCTGGTAGAGATCGGGCGCAACCTGCGTCAGCGCGCCCTTGGTGGGCGAGGACAACGTGAAGAGGTCGCTGTAGAGCATGGTTGTCCAGCCCTTTGCGCCCTCCCCGGGCAGGGGCGCGTCCTTCACTTCAAGACGGGTCAGCCAGTGGCCCGGGCTGGTCTCCTCGCCGCCGATAAAAATCCGGGGGTCAGGATCGGTGACCGGCGCCGCGCCGTCGTCGTCAAACAGCGTGATCTTGTCGAGGCCGACGGGCGCGCCGTCGGCGGTGCGGGTGCGGAACAGGAACGCTTCGCGCCCCTCCTCGATGTCATCCGACAGAACCGTGAGCACGGTGCGGGCGCTGCCGCCGTCGGGCCGGATGTGCAGCACGCCGGTCTTCGCCACATAGTCCTGCCCGGCGACGGCGGTCAGGTCTATGGTTTCGTAGAGATAGGTGCGGTGCCATGGCTCCGCCGTCGCCGTCAGCACCACGTCGATGTCGGCGTCAAACAGCGCTCGCGCCGCCGCCTCGGTGGTCGGCATCGCGCTGCCGAGCAGCCCGGACAGCGCTTCGAGCTTCTCGGGGTGCACATCGAACCAGTTGTCCTTGAGAATGCCGCCGGTGTCGAATGAGTTGGGATTCCACGACCACCATGTCAGCCCGATGCCGCCCGCGCCACCTGGACTGGCGGCCGCGACGCCTTCGAGATAATTCGTCAGCGTCTCCATATAAAGCAGGTCTTCCGGGATCATGAAGCGCGAGCCGGTTTCAGTGATCAGCACCGGCGCCAGCGATTCCTCGTAGAGGAACGACCAGTTGGTGTCGAAGTTCGCGAGCATCTGCGCGGAGTCTGCGCCGTCGAGCCACGGCACCTTGCGCACGCCAAAAGGATAATCGTGAACTGAATAAACCAGCTTGTCGTTCGCCGCGAGCTCCACCGGATCAAAACGCACACCGCGCAGGTTCCCGCCAACCCAATAGAATTTCGTGTCAACAATGTGGATTCCGTTGACCAGGATCAGCAGGTCCGGGTTGACGGCAAGGATGCCGTCGCCGATCCGCCCTGCGGCGTCAACCCAGGCGTATTCCGGGCCTGGGGGCGGGGTCCGCGGGTCGAGCATGCTCCATCGGGCGATGCCCGACGGTTCGTTGAACGGTTCGGCGCCGACCA
>Ga0210025_1001771_pt1 | contig 22644 bp, 18 predicted proteins | sample CryGeyme20150102_FD_183989 | JGI IMG/M metagenome (GOLD analysis project Ga0210025, IMG submission 183989) | Groundwater microbial communities from Crystal Geyser aquifers in Utah, USA - Crystal Geyser metaG 2015-0102 (SPAdes) (version 2) | ecosystem: Environmental > Aquatic > Deep subsurface >...
ACTTATTTTGTTGTTGTTGTTGTTGTTGTTGTTGTTGTTGTTGTTGTTGTTGTTGTTGTTGTTGTTGTTGTTGTTGTTGTTGTTGTATTTCCGTACTTTTGGGTATGGTCGTCGTCGTCGTCGTCGCTGTCATTCTTATTTCATGCTTTTCTTTTTCTTCTACCTGTTGTTGTTTCGTAGAAGTTGACAAAAGATCACTCTTTGTACGTTGCGTTTCCTTTCCATAGTGTTGTTCTGGTTGGTTTTGGTTTAGTTGTTGTGCGGACGACGACACTGTTGTTGGTGGTGGTGTCGTCTTGGACGATTTTTTATGTTTTTTTCTGTGGTGGTGTTGATGTTGTTTCTTCGTACGACTCTCATTATCGTTCCTGCTTGTCGTGGTGATATTATTATTATTATTACTATTGGTACGACCATCGTGACGGTTGTTCGTATCTGGACCTGGACGATCGGGTAATTGTTGCGTCCATACATTTACCCACCAAAGTTTGGCTAAATCAGCTTCTGCTTTGGACTTGGCCTCAGATTCATCTTTCTGGTTTTCCTGCTGCTGCTGCTGCTGTTGTTGTTGTTGCGGTGGTGGTGACGTTGGTGATTGTGGTAATAAATTGCCTTTATTGGAAGAAGCAATGCTCTGTGCGTCACTGTCTGTTTCTTCGATAATAACAGAATCAATTGCATCCGTTGCTGCTTCTGATGATGATGATGATGATGTTGATTCTGATGCTGACGTTATTGCTTCGGATGATGCTGCTGATGGAGGAGGAGGAGGAGGAGGAGGAGGAGGAGAAAGCCATCTAAAAATGTTGCTGACGTTATTTTGTACATTATTATTAGTATCATCACTTTTGGTATTTGCAGATGATAATGCAGCTGTTGCCGTCAAGGCTCCACCGCGTCGTTTTCTGGCTTGATCAAATTTGTCTTGCTGTTGTTGTTTTTGTTGTTGTTTCTTCGTTTTCTTTCTCTTGTTGTCATTGTTATAAACGACAGTATCCACAGTCTCGTCCATAGTAGTATCATCATTATTTTGGTTTTCCTGATTTTCTTCTGCTATTTTTTGTGCATCGGCCATGACATCCTCATTCAGTCTATACAGAGCATTGGCTGGTGAGGACCAAAAACCGGATGTTGCTTTCGATGATTCCGACATGACATCATCATCATCATCATCATTTTCTTCTTCATCTTCATTGTTGCCTTCTTCTCCTCCTCCTCGAATTGAGTATAACAAAGCACGTCGGATCGTGAAACGATCACTGGTAGCAGTCCTGGTCCTAGTAGCGGTGATCGTGGGTATAACGAATCGTGCCGATACAGTCATTGACGACGACAATGGCTTTCTCCTTTGTGAGAATAATAATAGTAGTATCCATTGAGATAGTAGTACCCAACGTACGAATATTCTGATACTTGAATATAAGGATGATGATGATGATGATGATGATGCTGTAACAACAATAATAGCTTGGAATGATGGACGTATCCTACCACTACCATAACCACCACCGGTAGTTGTTGTTGTAGCAGTACGTATACTACGTAATGGCATGATGGATGATGGAACCTTGGTAGCAAAGATTATATGAATAGTAATAATATCCTCACTCAATTCTTGTCACAAAGATAATGTTATTGTTTTAGCAAAGAGTTTTTGATGCAATATACAATTCTACTACAATAGCATTCTATGGTTTCTTCCCTATTAAACAACAGCAAGTTTTTTTTGTGGAGGTAGTACAATGGTAGCGTTTGATTGTTGTGGTGGTTGACACACGCGAGTTGTGAGTTTTCACAAGCAACGCGACAGCAACCACACACACAAAATTTTCAAAACGATTTTCATTTATTTTTTACTCTATTTTCTGATCGAAAGGTTGAAACGTCATACTTTTCCGCCCGGGTGGATATATCATTCATCTATCCGGGTGGATGAACATGATCTAAAACAAAACAAAAAACACCACCACCACCAACAACAACTAAAAAGCATGATCACAAATATTTTTTCGTTTGGATTTCTAATTTTTTTTCTTCCCTTCTTGAAAAATGGGAATAAAAAAATAAAAATGAGAATCGACGAGACGACTTCTCGTTCTTTTTAATACGTTGAACAAGAGGCGGCAGGTTTCATTGACGATTCAAATAAGATTATTATGATTATTTGACCCAAATAAATAAATAGCATTATAAAAAGTAAAAAGCATGATCATGATGCTCGCCAAGTCCTATGCTGTGAAGCGTGTCGTAACATGCTTTATTCTTTCCACCACGACTACTACTACTACTACTAATACCATACCACCAAAGTTCAGAATACCGACAACAATTTCTTCGTCACAACAACAACAGCAACAACAGCAACAGCAACAAACATCATCATCATCATCGTCGCCATCACAACAAAACGTGGAAATAATGACACGTGAAAATATACGCGTGGCTGTGTTTCAACGAAAGAGTACAATGCCTACGTTTCCTTCCCATTGGGCCGGGATTAGTGGTTCGATCGAAAACGGTGAAACACCACAAGAAACAGCACAGCGGGAATTGCAAGAAGAAACCAACTTGGTACCAGTCTTATCTGAAACAGCAGCAACAACAACAGCCAATACTACTACTACCACTACCACAAATAATAATGTGTATGGTGAGTTTTATCCCATGGGTGGTCTTTATTTAGATGTTCCATTCCAAGTGGATAAAAAGATTCGTGTATATCCCTTTGTAGTCCATTTACTGGGTTCCCGCAACACCACCAATAAAGACAATAAAGACAATAATAGCAACAACGACGACGACAACAACAATACTATTGAGAACTTACTCCAATTAAAAGGTACGGAACATGATCGATTTCAATTTATTTCTATACCAGAATTGGAAGCACTACAACCGACCGTTCCTGGTTTAGCAGATGCCTTTCATCGTGCAACGCACGGACAGTACATGGCACAATCCGTACTTCCAGAATCGATTTGGGAATGGTCGTGTGATCGCGTAAATGGTGCTGCTGCGTTGACCAAACAAATTATGACACAAATAATCATGATATCAATCGTACAAGAAGACGAACTGCTTCTTTGTCAACAGCAGCAGCAGCAGCAGCAGCAATCGTCAACGATTTTTGAAACCATTGCCGCCTTACGTCCTACCATGGTACCGATTGTGAATGTCATGCGAACATTCGAAGAACTCAAAAATAAACAGCAAGAATCAAAGGATTCACGGAGTGGTGGTGGTGGTGGTGGTGATAGTAATGAACAACAACAACGACTACTACTACAAGATGCTGGAAGAAACATTTTAAATTCACTGGACGTGGAACTGGAACGGTGCTTACAACTTGGAGCTGACACATTGGCAAAGCTATACCAAGAGGCAATCACAAAAGCAACTACCAACTCAAATCCAGCACCAATATGTTTTACAATTGCTACCTTTAGTCGGTCTTCCACTATTTGGAAAATCATTCAACGATTTCTGGAACAGAACTCGTTGGAAAGACAAAAACATCCAGTCACGATCAATATTCTCTGCGCCAAGAGCACACCGGGTGACGAAGGGAAATTCATGGCAGAAGATTTGTCTGCAGTCGCTAAGAACTACAAAGACTGGGTCACAGTCACCTGCATTGGTGATGAAATCTTGCACCAATCGATTCATCAAGGCACCGTCCAGGTTGTTCTAGTAGGATCAGATTGCGTCATGGAACAACAAGTTATCAATAAGGTCGGCACAAAAGCTCTTGCGGAGACTTGTCGTCGTGGTGCCAACGTGTCAATGATAAGCTGTGCTGATCGGTGGAAACTCTGGGATGATATCTTTCCACCACCCCTAGAAGACATCTTTGAATGTGTACCACGCAATCTCATGGATTATGTGCTCGTTCCGGAACCTTTAGAAAGAACAACGCAGCAGTGCAGTAAATAATAACGAAGGTTACAGTAGGTGCTACGATCAAATTGGCTTCCATTTTATAAAGAAGAGACCAAGACATTGATAAACCATTTATGCATTGGTCAATCGTGTGCTTGATATAAATCGAAATTATCCACCTTTCTAAACATAACAAATAGATTCAACTTCTTAGGTAGTCTTGGGTTGAGTCCATCCTGCAGGAACGAGGTTGTCGTTAATGATCTCGCGGTGACAAGACCACACAAGCTTGATGGCCTCCGGAGTTCCAATACCGGCCCCGCGGGGATCTCCAGCTGGACCGAACCAATGGTTTTGAGGAGCGCCAGTTGTTCGGGCACGCTTTCCAGCATACGTTGTTCCATTTACAGTGTTGGCCAGTACACGAGTCTGGAATGCAGGATCATTGGATACAACTGCAGCAGTTAAATGATGCGACATACGCTCTGTGGCTTCCAGCACCTGGTCCAAGGTATTGTCATTGTAAAAGGTAATAACCTGGAATGGCGCAAACAGTTCTGTCACGCAAGTTTCAAAATTCTCCTCCTTCATCATCTCTTCCAATGGGACAAACACAGCCGTTGGTTCTACTGCTCCATACTTCTCAGGAATTTTGTGGTTTTCAAGCTCCTTTCCACCCCACATCACACTAGCACCGGGGATACTGGCAAGTCTTTCCGTGTGACCAAGAAAGTCCTTCGTCGTCACAGTCAAAATAGGGCCAATGGTGAAATCATCCACGGATCTCTTGGATACATTCTCCTTCAACTTTTCCATCAGACCAGACTCCTTCCAATTTTCATGAATAAATACAATGGATTGAGCAGAGCATTTTTGTCCTAGAGAAGCATAGGCATCTTGGTCACACTGCCAAGCCACATAATCTACATCAGACACATCCGGCCCAATAATTTTCCAATCAAACCCTGCATCTTCAAGCTTAACCTTTCCGTGGGTTGCCCTGGATAGAATCTCGCCAACCTTGGATGATCCAGTGAACTGGGTAAGTCGCAGAGGTGTGTCTTCAATGACCTTTTGAGCTACAGGTCCCCTGCAGTTCAAAAAATCAACGTCCTTTGAGTCCATTCCACAGTGCTGCAACAAAAGCAAAAATTGTTCCATGACGACAGAAACCTGCTCAGATGGCTTCAAAACTGGCTTGTTTCCCATAAAGAGCGCACCCATCAACTGAAGCACAGGAATTTCCAAAGGGAAATTAAATGGGGTAATGATTCCCACAGGGCCATACGGCCAGCGATGCCCAACGCTCATTTGTCCATAATGGTCACCAGGAACTCCAAATGACTGCGCCAAACGCCGAACGTTGTCTCCGGCAAAATTATTCAAAAAAGCAGCAGTGACGGTGACTTCTCCCATGGCTTGAGCATGAGATTTTGGGACGCACGCCTGGATAGATCTCGCGAAAAACTCGGCAATTTCCGGTTGCATCAAGGCATTGCCAGCCTTTGATCGATTTAAAGCAAATCAATGAGAAAAAGAAATGTAGAAGCAAAATTAAAATCGTGTCAGGTATTTTTATAAGTGTCTTCCCAAGACTTTTTCCACGTCGTTTTCGCAAGAAATAATCTTTTTTCGATAACAAAATATGGTCATACCTTGCGACTAATCTCTCCGTATTGAACATAGCGTTCCGGGTTCTTCAAAGGATTGTGCATACCAGTTTTAGGGCACTTTCTTAGGCTCTCTAGGAAGGGTCCTAATTCATCCGGTTGCGTGTCGGGTACGGTAAAGAGGGGATGCATATCTCTATCCAAAGGATGAGGGATCACAATTTTGGACTTGGTATCATCAGTCCAGACACCATCGACACAATTTTTAACACTGTAAACATCTGCCGTTGTGCCCAGCGCGTCAGGGTCAATGGTCGCCCACTCGGGAACAGAGGCGAAGTTTCGTGCAATGCTGCTTCCTGCAACGGCCTTGCGAGCAAAAGGCGTGACGCCATTGGCAATTTTCTGGGTCGTCAATCGTAGCATTGTCATGTAAACCAATAATAAAACAAAAAAGTTGAAACTGGTTTTAATATCAGCAATTTCTTAATTTTACAGACTTCGATAGACTAAAATGGCGTCTTCTTCCAAGGCGCAATTTCGAGAATGGCTATGAAGGCTAAAAAAAAAGACTACCATGAAGGCTAAAAAAAAAGACTACCGTTGTCACGTTCACGACAGAATCGGTATCTTTGGATCGCTTTCGAAAGATGACGTCATGTTTAATTTAGAAGCACACTTTTTCCGATTGTCTAAAGGCAGGAAATTACTACTAGCCCTAGTAGCTACGAGTAGTAGTACAGTACTCTACCCCGGAGTAGCTATCGTAACATTATCATAGTAAGGTGATACTCGATTTTCTCAGTACTCGTAGTCTAGCAGTAGACTAGTAGTAGTAGTTGTAAGCATGGAGAATGAGCAGGTTGGACAATAGCATCAACTAAAAATATGTAGTTTCCGCCTTTATTGGACTGGTAAGCTCACGTACACACCATAAAAGTACTCAAATAGTTATAAAGAATCTATCATGTTGACAAAATATTCATCAATTGATCAATCTTGAGGCTCGAAAATAACCACAGTGATGGGGTCGTCGATACTTCCTCCATTGTCAACATTGCCTCCAATGCCACTGCGCAGAAATGGGATGATTGGACCGAGGGATGTTTCTTGTTGGGAGCTGACAGGGCCCAAAGTAGTTACATGAAATTTCCACTGGCTGGTTGGAGCAAGTGCTTCCGGGACAATGTCCTTCATAATCGCCTTTCGGGCATCCGCAAACGTGGAATATTTCATCGACGGTAGCTTCAAAAATCCAATGTTCACTTCGTTCGTACTATTGTCCACCTCGTTTTTGTTGTCCGATAGAGTTCGCTTGACAATCCGACAAAAGAGTGGACCGGATTTGCGCATTTTCTTTTTGATCGTCTTGTCCACATCGTTTTTGATTCCAGTGACATTGACAGGGTCCGTCTCTTTTCCGGCGGGAGCTTTGCGCTTCTTTTTCCTTTTGGGGATCGGTAAGAGCTGCGCCTGCTCTTCGTTGCGATTCCAATCGAGTCGAATATCCAACGGTTTGTCTTCCTCTATGATGGCCGCTTGCAAGGCCAGTTGAAACTGTCGGGACCGCACCTTTCCCGCGGCCCGGGCGGTCCTTCCCAAATGATAATTATCGGCCAATCCTTCCGTCCAGCCCATGAGCTTACTGTTGCTCATGACAGCGAACGGTGCTTCCTGGCATTCAAAAAAGTACACCAAATGTTTCTTGCCCAGGTTCTTTTTAGCCGTTTGTCGGGCACTTCCTTCTGTCAAGCGGGGATCAAAAATACAAGACGGCCACCAACCAAAACCAATTCCTCCATAAGCCCAACATACTTCACCGAAGCGGGCCGTGTAATCCCGGGGCAGTGCAACCACGAGACTGTTGAGGCCGTCATCTTTTTTCCCCTTTTTGGATTTTCCGGTACACTTGGCTAAAAGAAACGAAATATTGGCACGAAGTAGTGTTGGGTTAGTTCTTGAAAATGACAACAACAAAAAGGATGCTGCTGCTGCTGCTGCTGTTGCTTCACACGTACCACAAAACCAATCGTCCACAGGCACGGCATGCAAGGGAGGATTTAAACAATAAATATGGTACTCATCGTTACATATTTCACATAACATGAGATTGATGTGATCATCATCTCGATAACATACTCGACATCCCTCTTTGGGAGCGTTGGCATCATCATCGTCGTCGTCGTCGTCGTCGTCACCATCAATCATGCCGAAGTCACCCGGAGTCGATATCGCTGCTGTCGGCGGTAAATCACCCGTCGATTTCAACGCCTGAATCAAGCGCCGCCGTTCGCTTTCATCGAGAAACATCCCGGATCGCGATGCCATGTTACAAATAATGAAGTTTTGATTTTTGGAGGGAGGGCGGGAGTTGGGATTGGGTGCCGGTTGTGAATAGCTGCTACAGGTCTCTTCCAGGGTTGGTTTTGGATCTTTCTTTTGTAATACTCAGTAGTTGTGACGTTGTTACGTTCGCTCAGCAAAAGATTTAGTACGGGACGTGCTTATACACTAGTAATAAATATTCTTCCTTATCTGTTGCTGCTTCTCTCAAGCTCCTGTTGCTTATAAAACATATGAAATGCTAGTTAGCTAGCTAAATACGAGTAGTTTACTCTAACAAGCAAGACACGATGTGTGTCTGTTGCAAGAGTTCATGCGGGCCGGTCTTGATTCTCTCGCTTGGTGTCCGTCTTGCTGCATGCCATGGTTTGCGCTGCTTTAAGTTTTTGAGCTTTGAACCCTATACCTAATAAAGATAAAAGATGATTATTTAAAAAAGTAAAAAAATATTAAAAAAATATTGAGATAAATGTGCGCACCCACACCCCCAACATGCCGATGTGTAATGGTAGTAGTCTATCTACCACCCCATCCACTTCGACAAAACAATCATCACTTTAAGCTCCACTCTTCACTATTCATCTAACAATGAATATTTGGACGATACTACCATATTCTTGGATCGTTATCGTACTAGTATGGTTGACCGTTCCTGTGGTGGCAGCAGCAGCAGCAGCTTCTGCTGACGCTGCACCTACGGTCAATATTTTTCCACGAGGTGGTACTGCCACCACCACCACCACCAGCAGATCATCTACGTTCAATGGAGGTCCTGTTCAAATCTTTGTCAAAACCGTGATGGATGCTCGTCGTCATCTGGTTGCTGCTGCTGGTACGTACAGTACAGTAAAACGTTGTACCGTGTAATAATACAAAGTTGGCAAGAAAAGTGCCATGCATGCATGCATGCATATTTGTATCTATGTTTTGCCATTCCCACTCATTCATTTATCACTTCATTCATTTTTTGGTGCACTTTTTCCAATCACTTGGAACTTATACTCTGTATTCACTTCTTTTTTTAAATCTCGTCGTGCACAACAACTCAAGTGGCACGCAGTACCTCCATTTTTGCCATGTATCCTGTAGACACCATCAAAACTCGCATTCAAATGGATCAAAAGAATCCTTTCCGTGTCGCTGGACTTTACAAGGGTGTGGATGGATCTCTCTTGGGACAGGTACCATACGGGTAAGGTCGTATCACAGGGGTGTTGTACTGATCCAGGAGTTTTGTTTGGGAGGAAAGGCTCGTGTGATGTATTTGCTCCCGGAAATCTCTCACCGATTGTATTCTTATACCACCTGCCTTTTGTGAACAATCCAACACAAACCAAACCGCCGCACATAACACAATACACAAACAGTGTCTTGACCTTTGGTTCTTACGAAGTCTACAAAAATGCACTTCTCGATCGCTACCCCAACACCAAACCTATTTTTCTGTATGCTCTTTCCGCTATCATGGGTGATCTGACAGGTTCTGGCATTCTCTGTCCTTCTGAAGTCATCAAGCAACAAATGCAGGCTGGTATGTATTCAAGTACGACCGAAGCCTTTACGACTATTCTGAAAAACAAGGGCATCCCGGGATTGTACCAAGGATATCTGGGCGGTATTACCCGAGATGTGCCCTTTCGTGTAGCTCAATTGACAACATACGAACTTACCAAGAATGCTTATTTGCGTCTCAAAAAATACCGACAACTTCACAATAGCAAGTCAAACAAAAAGAAGACAGCTGCTGCTGCGGAACTTGAATTGACTGCGGTGGAAACTGCCATTTGTGGAGCTGTTGCAGGAACGTTTTCGGCAGGGATAACATCTCCACTGGATCGTATCAAAACACTTCTCATGACAGATGGTGCCGCCTACGGAGGAACAGTGGCATCGTGTGCCTCTAAAATTTGGCAAGAGGAAGGTCTGCGAGGATTTGCTACGGGCGTCGTTCCCCGTGTGACCTACATTGCCCCGAGTGTGGTCATTTTCTTTATTGCCTACGAACAAGTACAACAGAGATTGAAACATTGGCAAACGAATCCCTAAGTTAAACAAAGGCTACTGCAGTAAAAAGTTTTTGTTTGTTTGGGTTTATTGAGCATGGGAGTACTCAAACACTACTGCTACTAGTAGTAGTATTGTAACCGTACTCGCTCGTACTGTATTGTTAGCAAAGTTATGGTGAGCTTCATCAGGTTTGGTTGTGTGAACTGTTCGGGCTCCCCCGGAAGCACATTCATTCTCATTATTGTGACGCTTCCTCAGTCATGCGGGATTCAGCATTGTTCAAAACCCAAGAAACTTACTACTCAAGACTAGGTCAAGTAGAGCTAGTAGACTGTAATACAGTAACGACCGAACACAATACGAGTCAACAACAACAGCAAAGCTTCTGAGAAGAGGACCAAGTCTCTCCTAGACGGCCGATCGTTTACCAGAACACTAGAGTAAACAGCTAGCAAGCGAATATAACACGAAGAAACACTAGCAGCCAACAAACGAACAAACGAACCAATCAATTAGCCAAGCAAAAATAACGACCAAGGACGAAGCATGGATTCGTTTTCGAGCATCGATGCACCGCACAACTTAATGTTGACCGCCAAACCTCATGCTTTTGCTGGAGCTATTTTAACCCCCAAGCATGCTCGTGAACTGACACCCTCTCTGTGTCTGGCCATTACATCGGCTTTGGCCGAACAAGCCTACCGGAAAGATGCCATTCCGTATACATCATGGATAACCGAGGCTTGGAAGGTATTGGGATGGTCTGAACCTAGGTAGGTAGGGCAATGATATGATGGTTTCGATCTGTTGATGTGTAGTAGTGAAGAAGGACCCATGATAAAGCCATCAGAGTTATAAGCTTCGATATCCTCTCGCATGATTCCATTACCCTTACATCTCTCCACTGATTTCTTCATTTCTTCTACAGTGCTGCTCTGTTTTGGGAAATTGTAAGTAAAGTACTTGTTCTAGTTTCTACTGTAGTTCCTTCGAATTTGAATTTTTTTTTCATCTGCTTATACCATTATCGCCTTCAAAAATAGACCACCATGTATCACACACTCTATTTGGCCGGGCGAGCACATGCCAGTGATTTCCAAGAAGCCAACCACATTCCTCCCATCTTATCTTGTGGAAGCGCCAGCAGCGTAGGCAGTGGCACCACCCATCGAACCGATTCCAATACCATTTCCAACAATAGTGCCACCTTTGACAAGAAGAAATTCTCCACATCGGTATCGGCCAAAGAATTGCCCGTATGGTTGGTTGGTACCTTTTTGTTGTTGCACTGCGAAGAAATGGCATTTTTGCGAAATCTATCGGGTCAGGATGACCGGCGATTTTACGGCAATTCACCAGCCGGTGCAGATGCATCCAGAGCTGATTTTACCACTTTGATGAAAAACTCCTCTCTTTCAACCAGGTACGAATGCTGTTTATATTTGGAAAAAAGTCTATTTTGTGACTGTTGTATACAAATAGGAATGAACGGATGCAATGATTACACAATGATCACTTCTTTTTGACTGACCTGTCCTATCACATCCAATCGCGAAAAAGAACCAAATTGCATGCTGGCAGTGTAGAGGGCAATTCACACTGTACCGCCTATTTGCTTCGGCAGCTCCGTAAAATTCTCCTTCTTTCGGCGGCCTCCCACAATGCCAATGCTGTTCGGGCTTGTTCCCATTTGGCGGCCATTCCATCTCCAGCACCTGAGCCTCCCGCCGGCGATCAGATTGGTTGGACTCGAAAGCGGTATTCTGCCGAGGAAATACGGCGCAAACACGATGATGAACACGGAAATGTCGGAATGACAGTCCGGTTGACCATGGAGGATTTAGAGCGCCTCCATTTTTTGTTGCAGCCACAACATGGAGGAGGCATTGACGACCCGCCGTTAAGAATTGGAGAATTTTTGTGGTCCAGTCTCTACGGATCAGCTGTGCCCCCGACAGCTTCCATTCCGATTGGCGATGTGGAGCGCGAAGTTCGACGTCACTTGGAAATGGAATTAGCATTGGCAGGAGCGGACAAGGATGCTAAGAAAAACTCGACAGATGATGAGGAAGCTGCGAGTTCGGCTCTGGCCAATCTTGCCTTGACAGATAAGACAAGCAAGGATGCCAAACAATCTGGGCAGTTGAAGGAGCGAAGTTATACGCATCTTCGCGCAACCACAATTCTTCTCAAGCCCCATCATCAAGATGAATCCTCGGGTGGTGGTTCGGCTACATCGGTAGAGCAACAAACTCCGAATACCACGGCACCGTCCAGTGGTCGACTACACGATTTGCTAATATCGGATTGTTCTGATGTCCACATTTATCTACTACAGCCATTTGAGCAGGCTACCATTTCTGGCTGCACCGGTTGCACGGTAGTTGTTGGAGCAGTGGCTGGTTTATTACATGTTGTCGACTGCGAAAAGACAAAAATCACCGTTGCAGCCAGGCGCATTCTGATCAGCAACTCGAGTGAGGTGCAGCTATATGTATTCACGCCCAGCCCGCCTTTATTAGTTGGAGACAATCGCACTTGTCAAATAGCACCGTACAACAGCTACTATGATGGGTTGCGGGAGGACCTCTTGGCAACTGGCCTGGCTGCTGCTGCTCTCCTTCCCGAAAGCCAGTCTCCGTTCCATGGTAGTCGGAGTATTGAAACGGAAGGAGCATGGCCGGCATTGCAATGTGCCAGCAACAAATGGAAACAACCTCTCGAACTTGCCAAGCTTGAAATACCGCAAGTTCCTCTGACGGCTGGCAGTGCACCAGGAGGATCACCTGCGTCTCCTACGGGATCAGCGTCGCCTGGAGCTGATGACAAGGCTGTCTCGGGAGGGAAGCCAGGGACTGGCAATGATGCGGCCTGTTTGCATGCGCCTATTCTTTTGCCGGCTTCTGAGTTTCGTGTTTTATTTGTTCCGTGGGAAAGTGAAGCATCTAAACAGCGACGGCTGGAATCAAAGGCAGAGGAAGGAAAAGAAAACGAGGAAAGCAATGACGGTCCAATGGCGAGCCAATACTGCCGTCTCTTGGCAGAGGTCATCCAGCTGTCGCCGTTCCGACTTCCGGCGGAATACGAGCGACGCGCTCATTTGATGGCGGATCGAATGAAAAATATTCAGCAGGCTGTTCAGAAGAACTTGACAGAAGAGCAGCGTGAAAAGTTCGAGGAAGAGCTTAACCGAGGTTTCCGAGAGTGGCTGGTTTCCAGTGGCAACCTGCGCCAGATTCTGGATCTTGTGCGAGAAGGAATGTAAAGATATGTCAACTTGTTTTTGTGTATTGCATCTCAAAAGCTTTCTGACTATGGAACTAGGTTTGAGTGTACAGTGGATACATTTGACTGATTCTACAATAAACGACTTACTATTATATCGATGTATCTCAAATAAAACCCAACATATCCGTCTAGGCTTCTTAGAGGGATTTTTCCTCGGGTCCATATTCATCGCCGACAGGTCGCATCACTTCAATCAGCTGCAAATCGAGCTTGTCGACAACCGATCCTAAACCAGAGGGGCTGGATCGTCTCCACCTAGGCACAGGATCTTGTGTTCGAGAGCGGGTTCGCTGCATTTCCTGTTCTCTTCGAATTCGTCGAATCCTGGCGGCACGCAGAATGTCACATGATCTTGTAGACTTGGACATTTCGTCTTCACTGCCTGAAGATTCATCATCAAAAGGCGCCATATGAATACCACACCTCATCTCGCGTTCAATCTTCCATGATCTCTCGCTTTCAAATGAGTTTGACAGGTCCTGCGGGGCTGATTCCTGTTCGCTATGAAAACTATTACTAGGTGAAGAGTGCATGGGAGATGGAGTCATAGGTTCAGTCAAGGCCGGACTCAATGGAAGTGACCATTGGTCCTGATAGATGATGAGCTTGCTCGTAGGACCTTCTTTTCGGTCCTTTGTTAAGGCTTTGCAAGAATCTATTTTCTTTGTTTCTCCATCGCCGACAATGGATGACGGTGTACCCAATTTACCTGCCGTCTCACCTGAAAAGGAAGTGCTAGAATCTTTTGCATTTGAAGAAGTTGAAGCAGGGTCTTCGTTCGGCGTGGCATCTACTTCAGTGGAAGGAAGCTGGCCAAGACGAGAATCGGGGGGATCATTCACTGGTTTACTTTTGGCGGGAGTTGTGAAGCACTCTGAGCGTTCTGATGAGAATGAAATTGAAGCCACTGGATCTTCTTCCTCGGAATAGAGTGACAGGTCCAGCGGAGGGTCTGGTAAAATGGCAAAACTTAAAGCATCGGCTTTTCGGTCTGTGTTCGAACTGCCAGTCTCAGCAGGATTCTTAGGGGGGCGTGCTGGTGGAATAACAGGAGCGCATTGTAAACCCTCCATTTTGCTTGGAGGGTCAATTCCAGAGTTTGAGTTGGTTGAGCGAAACAAGTGAGTGCTAACAGTAGACACACTAGCGTGATCCTCCGAGTACAATGATTGATGATTTCGATGCACCCGCGTTCCCACAGGTCTGAAACTACTGGCGGGAGCTGACCTCGATCGCACCAATTCGTACGGCGATTCTTCATCGGATTTTAAATCAGCGTCAGTTTCCTCCGGAATGAACGTGTCAAGCAGAGATCCCGATGAAACTACGGATCGAACAGACGAGTAGCCTCGACTCCCGCCACGGATTTGCCTTCGTCGGGTACGTGCAGCCATTATTCGTTGGTACTCTTCACTGCTGGAAGACTCGGATGATGATTCCGATGCAGCAGAATCGAAATCTCCATCCATGATGTCTTCGAACGATGCTGAAAATGTGGAAGTAATAAGTGCTTCTGGCTCGTCCTCCGAGGTAGAAACAGAGTTGGAACTCATGTAAGCAATTACAGGATCTGGTACATCTTCCGAAGTAGAATCGTCCGATTCCATGCTATAGGAAATGACTGGGTCAGGGAAACCTTCATTCTTGATGCGCCTTCGGTTTTGACGTAAAACGGACAAGGCTCTCGGGTCAAAACAGGGGAATTCTGCCTGCCGCGTTGGAGTTCCTGGGACGTCTGGGACATCAGGCAGTTCTCCATTTGCATTGGTTTGAACAAAGACCTCTTGCATGGGCAATGGTGGTTCCATGTCGTCGTCGTCGTCGTCGTCGTCCATCAGAGCAGTGTATTTCTTTTTCTTTGACTTTTTCACTCTCGATCTCTTCTTCAGGTTTTCGGTGAGATTTTTAATCACAGTGGTTCGCTTGACACCTTCTTTCTCGCTTGCATTTTGCGTTGAGTCTCTCGTAACCTCTGGAGCATTTCTTGCGTTGTCGATTGCTTCGTCCTTAGGCTTATCTGATGAAGTATTCGATGTGACCCGACACTCCAAATCGGCGTATGCCCTTTGTGTATTGTCAAAAAGAATAATTGCCCTTTCAGTAACAATGTCTCGCTGAGTATCAAGACTACAACATAATATTGAATCATCCTCATTTGGTACAATACTGGTATTTCTTGAAAATGGCGCCAAAGCGTTCGAAGCAAGAACTGCCCTCTCCGTATCATTGTCCTGTTGGGTATCGATACTATGCAACATCGAATCATCCTCGTTTGTAGCAAAACTTGCATTTCTCGAAGGAGGCGCCAGCTGACTAGTAGTTGCAGGGAGTCGGCCCTCTTCGGCCATCAATTGTAGGTCATCACCGTCAATATTTTTCACGTCATTCGCGTCATGTTGACCTCCAACATTTGTGCCAATATTCAACGCGAATGGTGACCGATGATCGTCTGTGAAATGATAAGGGACAATCTGATTATTTAAAGCACCTTGTTCGTCAGCTTGAGTAAGTGAGTCTGTTTGATTTCGAGGAAGTTCCACAGAGGCGGCGCAGTTTCTCTCACCCATCCACCTTTGTATCTCATTCAGTATGCCCGCCTTCCTATTCTTTTGTTTGCCAGGAATTTCAATAAGAAGCGGCGCCTGTGACTCTCCATCACCTGCATTCGTGGGAAAAGCTGCTGGAGCTGCGTGCGCAGAAAGGACCTGGCCCTCTCCAGCGGTTGTTGCCGCCTGGTGTGGTTTGGTTCTCCAGGCATTCATTTCATCTGCCCATCGAGGCGGTTCTAGAAACTGCGTCGCCAATGTCACTACCACCCAGCAAACTGTGCTAGATATCAAAAACCAACTTCCATTTGACAAGTTGCAACTTTGTTGTGTCCCAAACGAAGTGCAAGGGTCAACGTCAAAGATTAGAAATACGGGTATCTGCAAGATGGCTGTTATAGCTGCAAAGACTCCCAAAAGCTTCCAATTCGTGTTCGTAGGACCGAGAAAGGAGCTGAGAGCCAAACTGAGGACAACAGTAAAGGACCCAAACGCAATGCCGGCAAAGAGCGAGATCTGCGACAAGAGGTACATTAAGCTCTTTTGCAATACATTATCATAGAGTGCATTGCCCGTCAGGACTCCAATATGAGTCATAGTATGGAAATGGGGGCTGGAATCTGGGATATAAAGAAATGATCCTTCGTCAGCTTCGACTTTCAAGAACGACTCTGTAACTCCCGCTACGGCCAGTAGGCCCAGAGCACAGACGGAAAAGCTGGCCGCAAACAGAGCAGACAAACGATGCACGAACTGATGGCCCATTTTGCATTGATGTTATGTTGTGTTATGTGCAGTACTAGTGGTAGTGGTTGTGTCTTGTGTCAAGTACGTCGTGAGGGAAATAAAAAATAAAACAGGCACTACTTTGTTGAGCCTCTTTGCTGTAATCTGCCAGGATAATTAATTCATCCGCCTTCGAATTACTCGCTCTGTAAACTTTCGCCCAGGTTTGGAAGTAGACTTCTCTCAGTCTCGTTGTGTTGTGTTACTGTGAATATTATTATGTGGTTCTAGGTTTTTGTGTCCAAGCCGAGCCGGTTGCCTTGCTATTCTGTTTTCTGTCATTTTTTGGCGCCAAACCGTTGAATCTGCATCACTTCAGTCGTGCTTTCGTTCTTTTCTTTCCAATCGAAACATTTGGATCCCGCGGGCTTCAGCGCTGCCGTCTCTTACTACTCCGAGTAGTAATTATCAGTACTACTATCTACTACTAGCTAGAGAGACGAGCTAGCTCTAATAGCACCAGTAGTAAAAGAGTACTCCTCTAGTACTACTACTACTACTACTAGCTAGTAGAGTGCTAGTACTACTAGTAGTAGTAGGCTACTACTAGCTAGAGAGACGAGCTAGCTCTAATAGCACCAGTAGTAAAAGAGTACTCCTCTAGTACTACTACTACTACTACTAGCTAGTAGAGTGCTAGTACTACTAGTAGTAGTAGACTACTACTAGCTAGTACTACTACTAGTAGCAACTCCCTACTAGTAGTAGTAATACTAGTAGCTACTACTAGCTAGCTAGTAGTAGACCAGTACAGGTCTACAAGTGAGGATACTACTACTACTCTACTCGTACTCGAGTAGTACCGTTCTCGAGCGAGCACAACGAGTATTGTAGTAGCTACTACTCCTTGGGAGTGGTACCGTAGTACTTGTACTTGTTCAATCTTGTAGGTGTTGTTTGAAATTACACGGCTCATGAATACAAAATGCGAGAGTAGGGTGTTTAGTGGTGTAGATAATAATATCATGATGACCTAATCAGAGCGTAAAAAAATGAAAATCTAATACTGCGAACTCTTTTGTTGTGCAAATTGAAGTGGACCAGAGCTGCAGATGTGCGGGCAAATAGTTGCGCCAGAGCATCAAACGGAAAGAACAGAAAGCAGACAGCACGAGAGGGAGAGGCAAACTTGATGACAACATGGACCTGTTTGTGCAGCTTTACAGTTGACGAGTGGTTATCGATTACAGTAGGTATTTGCTGCATTACAAATCTGAGACAAGTGTGGCCTACCTGGTCATATCAGGCCATTCCACTTCTACACGGCTTCTGGGATATTGGTCGGACTGGAGATTCCAGTCTATCTACAAATAATAGCTTAAGCTTTCCATTGATACGGTAAACTAACATGATTGTGTTTATTTTGCTCCAAAGATGGCTCGCTTGGCAAAGGCAGGAAGCACAAACGATGCCTTGTGAAGTTCGGGTGTATAATAACGCAATGCTTTCTGAGTTTCTTCACTAGGAGTCCTAGCAGGAGAGGAACATTCTCCTCTTTCCTTGGTGGCAATGATGAATCCAATCTGTCCCGAGGGATACGTTGGAATTGTTGTGTAAGCGTACTCCACCGTTGTATAAAAGGAGGCGATCGCCTTCACGAGAGGATTGATTAAATTGACGTGAAGCCACATACATTCTCCCTGTGTACAGATAATTCCACCTTCCCGCAGGGCACCGTGCATGGCTTTGTAAAAGGGCGTTTCGAACAAAACACCAGCAGGTCCAATGGGATCCGAAGAGTCAGTGATAATAACATCAAAGGATGCTTGATTCTCGGCCATGAACACAGCTCCGTCCATAACGTGAACTTTGACGCGTGGATCGTCATAACCCTTAGCAAGACTAGGAAAGTGCTTTTTGGAGATATCAATGACACCCTGATCCAATTCGCAAATGACGATCTCTTCTACTCCTTCGTGGCGAGCAACCTCACGCAAGACGCCTGATGAGTTGGCGGGGAATATTAGAGGAGGATTCGCAAACACAAATGGATCGTTGCGCAAATAGGTGCATGGTTTGCAAAATTCGCAGAAAAATCATTGAAGAAAAATGTAATGAGATACATTCTGAAACGCTTGGAAGCAGCCATTATCCAATACAATAACGTGTTCTCCAGTCTCACACAAACACTTGCGAAACACTTACCTCCATCGCCACCACCAATAACAAGGACACGCTTGGGATTAGAATGTGCGTACAGGGGAATATGAGCAATCATTTCCTGGTAGGAAAATTCGTCACGCTCGGTCACTTGAATAACGCCGTCCAAAACTAGCACCATCCCGTGGTTTTCCGACTCAAACACCAGGATATCTTGATACTTCGAACGATGGTGATCAATCACATTCTTCACCTTGAGACTCATGGCTTGACCAGGCCATAGTTCTCCCCGTTCATGGAACCATCCATCAATAATTAAATCAGTTCCACTATTTGCGGTGGGGGCGAAGTGGGGGGAGATGAAGATGGAAGATGAGCACACTTAATGAGAAAGTGGCAGTGGCAAGCTACTCATATTTCGATATTGTATACAAGATGAACCTACCATAATCCGTTTGGGGTGTTCTCGTTGCTCATCCTTGCTCTGTTTGTTGAGATAGGGCTGCTGTTGTGTGTGGCGGAACACACGAAGGTTATACAGTAGTGGAGCAAGACAAGTATTTGGAAAAGGTTTTTCATCCATACAATTAATGGTACTGGTATCGTGTTACTGTTTTTTTAGAATATTCCTTTTATTTAGATTTCTCGAAATTTTCATGATGTCAAATTTGTCGTTTGCACGCACGTGTGACAGAAAGACGACAAATCACCTTGATGTTTAGAAACTAATCTTGAATCCTTCCAAATTCCAGAAAAGATCACAATCCAACAGACCACCCTCTCCCCTCTCCTCGACTAGACTACTGGTACTACCTACGAGTACCATTCTTGTGCCACATAGCCAGGGTTACACAATGGAACTGCACGCGGGAGCCAATCATGCTGAATGGGAAGCTCTTCAGAACAAGAATTTGGAACTTTCCGACAATTCATTGTACTTCTTATTAGCTCTAGGCGTTGTCTCGGTATTACTCACCATCTATGCTTTGGGTTTTGTGGCCAAAATGGAAAAAGAAGCAAAGAGACATTAAAAAAAATGGAACGTCTAATTTAACGGGGATCACAACTATGGCGCCCGCAGGGCGCCAAGGTTACCTTAGGGCAACCATCGGCACCCCAAAGGGTGACAGAGTTGATCACAACCCGACCACACCCTCCAGAAGCAAAGAGACATTAGCTACTAGGTCGACAGATGATCCACAGTCCTGAAGCAGCAGGCAAGCACGAGAACCTGAACGAAAATCAAATGTTAACGACTACTAGTACTTACCATAGTAAAAGAGTAACTTAGTGCTATTATCTTTTTTAAAGGTTACTTCTACGATAAATCTTTGTAATGACAGCATAAGTGTGGCCAAGGCTCGCTCCTGGCGGTTGCAAATTTATGACCCATTGTTCGTGCCGGTTCCCGGATTCGTTATTGCACTCATATCAGAAGTAAAACGGGGCACCCCGGATCCACCAATGCTAAAAGCCCGGGCAGAAAGTGCTGGATTGTTCATCATAAAATTCTGCATATCGCTGGCGGTCAACCCGCCCATGCCATTTCCTTGGCCCGTTGCGGCCATGTTTACATTGGCCATAGCATTCTGGGCAGCAGCACCATTGCCTTCCAACATGAGCATAGAAAAGAACTTGTCTTCCCAAGAATTTCTCAACAGAGCGGCTGAAGCGCTCGATTCCGCAGACACTCCACGAGACAAGTTGGACAACCCGCGGGAGAGTCCACGCGCCAACGAGTTGAAACGCGATTGTGGTGAAAGCCCCATAGATCCTGGAAAACCTCCATTGGGAGGCGCGACGCCCTGTTGCTTGGGATGAGGTGGAAGAGAGGGGGGCAAAGGTTTTTGTTTGGGGTGGGGAGGCAGTGTCGGTCCGCCTCCTTTGTTGCCTGGTGCTTGCACCTTATTATTGCTGTCGCCGCCGTCGGTAGAAGCGGAGACAGAAGCAGCTGCGGTCCCATGAGTAGGTGCAGGTGCGAACATGCTGGCGTTGAGAGATGCTGTTGATGCTCCTCGTTCAGCAAAGGGTAACGGCTCCACTCCCAGTCCGGTAGAAAAGTTGCGACCGCCTAGCCCACCAGTTCCTGGTCCTCCAAAGCCTGTGCCACCGATGGACGAGACGTGATGTAACTGCATTTGGTTTTGTTGCTGTTGGGCCATGGCCAACATCATTTGTTCCATGCGTCCGAGCATGTCCAGTTCCAGACGGCGCATCCGTTCCTCAAAGCTCTGCTTCAATTCAGTAACCTTATTCTCCAACGCAAATACCTGTTCCTTGAGGGTCTGTACTTCGCGCTGTTGATCCTGGGCGGTATTGTTGCCACCACGCGTGGAGCGGGTAATATTTTTGAGTAAGTCGCATCGGCCCTTTTTGAAATTCTCATTGTAAAAGGTAACGTGCTTGGCCGTGTTGCTGTCAAAGTCGCTGTTACGAATTGGCTTTGACTGCATCTTGCGAAATCCATAAAAATTGAGCTGTCGAGCAAAGGAACTGAACTTGTTACTGTACGTAAGAGATCGAGGCAAGTGGGAGATCTTTGTCAGTGCCGAAGGATTGAAGAAAGAAAAAGGAACCAGCAGCTTCAAGTAAATTTTCGTCTCATTCCAACAACTTCGATGAAAACTTACTGGTCAAAATACTGGGGAATAATTTCGGCTGCAAATCGTTCGGGATCCTTGACGACAAACATGTCACCATCGGCAGTCCTGATAAGAAATAGATAACAAGTACAGTACGGAAAGTTGATGAGATCAGCGTTTATGATAGTCATTGAGTTGCTGGAATGTCAACATGTGATATTCACTGAGTTCGACCTAGTGGAATGACCACTTGGAAGCCCTTACCATGCCGCAATAGCTTCTTCGCAGCTATCAATCATTTTGTACGTCTCTAGTGTGTAATGTGTATTTTGAAAGGCAGAGGTGGCATGTAAGGTTAGATGGGTGCTTGGTGCTCGGAAGCAACAATGTTGGGTAGTGTGTCAATGGTTATTTGGGCTGGTCGGGCAGGAAAGCGGGCAAGGCAAAAGTAATGGGGAAATGGCATCGTGTCTCATCTCTTCTGTTGCATCGTACATCGTACTTGTTGCATACCAGAAGCAGGTTCATCCTTCCTTTCTTCGCGTTATTTAATTCTCTCTCTGCCCGACAAAGTTACTGCATCGAAACCAAGAACACACACGCCGCAGAGCACTTTAAACCTTAACTCACTTTTCAAAAAGATAGGGATGCCCTGTGCTTTGCACTTGGAGGGTGTCTTTTCCTCTCCCATTGAGAGGTTATCACCATAATCACCATCATCACTACTATCAGTTTTCCTTTTTTTATGGTTGGGCTCAGACATGCTCTACTAGTAGGATGTTTTCCGTTGGTGGTGCTTCTTCGACTGAAAGGACTCGGGTACTCGAGTGGTATTCTTTCTCTAGAATAGGTTCGTGAACAGAAGTTAAAGAGACGAGAAACAGGATGATCTTTGCTGTTCGAAGATTGATGCTTTGTTCAGGTTGTGATAGAAGCTTTGAACGGATGACTTCCTCTGAAGGCCTGAGGAATTCCTTGCTGTTCGTGAGCTCTATCCTCTCTACTCCGACTACCAGGTAACTACCAGGTACCGAGTGGTGGTACAGTACTAGGTACTAGGTACAGTAGCTGGTACGAATGGTCCTGGTACCTGGTACGTACCAGGTACTCGAGTACCTTGTGGATTACGTGACACTCGTAGTCAAGAAGTACTAATCTCTACTACTACTAGCTAGTAGGTACTAGCTAGTAGCTAGCAGGTACCAGGCGGTAGTAGAGGACTACTACTGCTAGCTAGCAGTAGTAGTAGTACTTCTACTAAGCAGGACGGAAACTTAGTAGTCTACTACCAGGCACTACTACTAGTAGTAGTACCTGGTACTCCGCTGTGCGTATTATTACCGTAGCTACCAGTACGGTAGAAAGATAATTTTTCAGTATTACTCTAGACTAGAGTGAGGATGACACTACCGTCTGTTTTGTACTGAAAAAAATATAGTGATTGAATGAAACATGCAATCAGTACAAAAAGTAGTGCAAATGACAGATCTCATTGAGAGCTTT
>Ga0210025_1001773_pt1 | contig 22628 bp, 26 predicted proteins | sample CryGeyme20150102_FD_183989 | JGI IMG/M metagenome (GOLD analysis project Ga0210025, IMG submission 183989) | Groundwater microbial communities from Crystal Geyser aquifers in Utah, USA - Crystal Geyser metaG 2015-0102 (SPAdes) (version 2) | ecosystem: Environmental > Aquatic > Deep subsurface >...
CAGAGGTTCATATCATTGAGAAGGCCCTCGCAAGGCACTGTCCTCGAAAGGGGTATGCAGTTCTGCTCAACAAAGGGGAAAACTTCGGCACAGTTGCGGCTTTTCAATAAATTGCTGATGCAGTGAGGCCCCACAACATACTAGGTCTCTTGGTAAATCTTGACATAATAGGATATATAAAAAAAGCTACTTTCAGATAGTTAACTTTTAACAGATATTATGATGGGATAGTCAATCCAAAATTTAACAAAGCCAACAAAGTTCTCAACTATTTCAGAGTGTTTGCTATTGAAACATTCCTTCAAATACCACAAATGGCACTAAGAGATATTTATGGGAAATATTTTGAGGACAGATTAATTTTTCTGATGGATTTGCTGAATCTACATCAATCTGGCTTTCCACCTTATATTCATTATTTTTAAGCTCGACATTTTTTCCTCGCCAAGAAAAATACTGAGTTGTGGAACATAGCAATAAAAATTAAAGTTATGCCGAAAAATTTTACAATTATAGCCAACAGTTGGGAGTAGGTAAATCGATAACAAATAAAAAAAACAAGAACAAGACTAGATTCTTTCGATGCGTTGAGTTTTTTGAATTAAATTGAATCCCATAAGATTCCTTTTAAAAAACTAGTGGTCTACAATGATGCAAAAGATTTTGTCTCTGTTGATGACCGCAACGGTCCTGACTTAATTCCTAAAATCGTTCATCAAGTCTGGCTTGGCTCTAGTATACCTCCAGCTAAGCAATATTTTATCGAAAAAGTAAAAAAAATGTATCCAACTTATGAAGTTAAGGTCTGGAGAGAGAACAATGTAACACGTGAACTGTTCCCTACTACTTACGATCGCATCCAGACACTGCTTGCCTTCAACAAGCACAGCCCTTTCAATAAACTTGCTTCAGTTACTGACATTATGCGCCATGAAATTTTATACCGGGAGGGAGGCTTTTGGAAAGATGCAGGTATGAACCTCCTTCGTCCTATTTTTGATAAATTCAGGAAGTTCAAGTTGGTGCTGCCAACTGACCGGCTTTTCAACTACAGATGGCTACAAGGTATGTGTTTTTTTGCAAACATGCCTAAATATGAAAACATGCTCAGGATAAACAACTATCGAAATCTCAACAGAATGAGAATCTACGATAATGACGCCATGAATATCGCTGGTCCTATAGATTTTAGACAGCTCTTGATAGGAGATGAGTAGCTTGACTCTGATATTCTTTTGATGCCTTACGAAACTTTCTATCCTGGGCAAATTATACAACACCCTGAGGATGATCTTTGCACAAAGAAGAAAAAAGACAGAGTAAGAGGTGAATCCTACGAATTTATAGACAATGGCTGGTATTTGTTAAGCAACTGCGACCAACTTTACCCATATGCTTTCGCCATCGAACATAACCGTTATGGAAACACCTGGCAATCGCGCCGTTAATGATTCCACAAGCACCTGATCTGTCATAAATCGAATTCTAAAAAATAATCCATACTGTATGTTTGAATAAATCACTGCTCACTTATATTGATTTCTTTGAGTTTGTCGGATTCGAACTAGTCAGCTGAAATGAGCTCAGCTGACCTGAGGGTTGACTGGCAAATTTTGAAGAGGAGACTTAAGACTACAATATAAAGCAACCTCAAACATCCACTAACGTAAAAAGCCCAATTATTTCCTGGAAAAGGTGTGGGAGGGCCCATCAGGTATCCTTTCCAGCCAACACCAAAAGCTAAGCCGGTTTTGTAAATATTATTTCCAATGTTGGCACTCCTCTAAGCTTGACTAGAGGAAAGTTTATCGGCTATAACATTTATCCTGAGTCTTTCTTCAGCTAATTGCAGAAAAGATTTCAAACTGAGTATGACCATGGCGACATAAAAATTTTTGATTTTGGGAAGGAAAAACAGCAACACCCCTAGAAGGCCAGAAAGTATAAACATTAGAGAAGTCCTCGATGACAAAAACTGACTGAAAGTGCTCCCGATACCCCAGAAGAGAACTAAGACAGCTATGCAGAGGGCAACAATTTATAGAGGGACGAAGAGCTCATCTTCAAGATAGAAGGAAATAAAGTTGAGTAAAAGGAAAGAGTCAGAAACACCACAGATCACAAAAGAAAAACCGAAAATGAGCACATTCATAATGTCCTAGGTCAACATTTCTGGAGATTGCTAAGATGGTTTTGAGAGTTAAACATGATTGAAAGATCTACTCATTAAGAAATATAGAAAAGCGTTGAGAAGAGCAAGACCAGCATATAATCTCATGATCACAATCATTGTATCATCGTACGAAGTTGCCACACTCATAAAGTATCCAACCAAGATAGCTCCCAGAGCTGAGGAGATCCACCCCAAAGCGAAGTGACATTTCAAATTTCGACTGCTTTCATTTCCTTATTTTAAACCTTGATCTAAACCAAGAAGGCACCTCTCAAGTTTTTAAAAAGGTTCCATTTATCCTGTAGTTAGAGAAATAATTCCAAAGCAACTCATCAAAGTCACAATGGTTGCACTATCTGATTCCGCATATATGACTCCTGTCAGAAATTGGATAATTGAAGCCAGAATAAGCGCATTTATTGGACCTTTTATCGAGGCATAGAAGATGAGCAGCTAAGAAAATACGATATTTCCAGCAATTATTGCTACCTGAATCCAAGCAGAGGGAAACACACCAATCCCTTTGAGGAAGAGGTTATCGAAGTATACAACAATGATGATTCCGTATGATAGCGCTCTGACTATTTTGTTCAAAAAGAGTAGAGATACGTTTTGGTTTGATATTTTCGTCTAATTCTTCATGCTTATAAAAAATAATATTTAGCGAAGGTAATATTCAAGAGAGCTGAAGATCAGTTATCGGTATATCATTGAAGATCTTGATGTAAATAAAATGTATGGGTCTAATAAATAGTTTGAGTAGTTTTATATTTCAATTATGCACTAGTGTTGATACAAGAGAGGCAGTCTGCTACTGAAGCTTAAAACAGGATGTTGTGGACATCAAAAAATAGATGAATCATTTATAGATTTTATTAGACCATTAGAAGAATGAAACTACAATCTTGCATATATTTTATTGAAAGAAAATGTATGGGGGAATGATGACCTCGCAACACATGGGAGGACATGGAGGAGGACCATTCTAATTTATGCAACCTAATTTGTGTCTCGTTGGCATTCGAGGAAGATGCGGAGCATCAATCGATCAAATACAGTTTCTCTTCATTGATATAAACACTGGCCAACATGTCGAATCACCTCCTTATGGAGGACACGGAGGTAATCACTTCATCTGGCAGGCTCCTGAGGGAGAATGGATTGATGAGATAAAAATGGAGTGGAATGATTTTTGCCAAAGCATTGAAGTCAAAAGTAATGGAGGGGTTAGCTCTCGTAGATTCGGAGGCAGAGGTCACCATCGCGGTCACTTTGACGTCCAAGGAAGAAGGATCACAGGAGTCACGGGAAAGGCTGGAGCCCTTCTTGATGGAATTGTCTTTCATGCTTGCCAATGATAGATCCATAGCATTAATCTAAAAAAGTACGTGTTGTAGTAGGTGTTTATACTTCAACAAGAAGTTTTTTCCCCTTAAAGAAAGAAGCCTAAGCCTTTTGATACTTTCGAACAGATATTTGAACGGAAACGGATATTTTTCCTCCTTTTTCTCAAATTATTTAGATCTGATGACAACAGTTTTCGTTTGTTTTCTCTATTAATGAAGATTTACAAATAATTTTATCTATTTGCTTATCGTCAGATTTAGCAAGTATTTATGACAAAAGATATGTTGCAGAGTATACAATATATTGAAAGAACATGTGGGGAGGACATCAGGGAGGTCAAGGGCAATATCAAGAGTCTCAGCGCTTTGGAGGAAACGGTGGAAATCCTCAGGAATTCATTCGTCCCAACCTTAGCTTGGTGGCTGTCCGTGGAAGATGTGGCTCACTGATAGACAGTCTACAATTCCTATTTGTTGACGTCACTAACGGTCAATACGTCGAATCACCTAAGTTCGGAGGCAATGGAGGAGCAAACGAGATATTCTATCAGGCCCCTCCTGGTCAGTACATTGACAAAGTTTACACTGTCCATGGAGATTTGCTGAATCAGATAAGATTCGAGACCAACCAAGGGGACCGTTCTAGAAACTTTGGAAGCGAGGGGGCTGCCCATCAGGGACAGTTCGTTGCCCAAGGAAAAAGAATCACTGGTGTGAGAGTCGGTGCAGGAAGTTTGATTGACAGAGTTCAATTCCTTGCCACTCAATGATGGTATCATTCCCAAATAGCTTGATTGCTCCTATATAGTTTACTTTATACATTCGAGAGAACAATGGTTCCTTAACGTCATTCAACATTGGCCAAATGTCAGTGTCGAATATTCCTTCGATAATGTGCTCCCAATTTCAAGTATGCCTTCATCACCAACGACTACTTTAACGACATTGATCGACCTTCTATCAAATTCGCAGGACACAGCCCCATCAATCCAGCAGTATTCACTAGTCTCCCATGAATAAATATACACTCAAGTCTATGGAATAGATAAAAAAGGGTTCATATTGTTATTGTCAGAATCACCATCTGGGAGTGAACCATGTTCCTCCTCCGACTGCTCCACTTTCTCTAGCATAAGAGTAAGGGTAGTATTTACCGCAATTTTTAATGATTGCAAAATTGCTTCCCCCTCGCTTGTATTTGATGATGATTTCGTCTTCTTAGGGAATTTATGGCAATGGAAGAGCACACCTTGCTCCACTTATATCGGCCAACCCGTAATCAGTGGGATAGAATGTATCGTAGTTCATGTAGAGGATATCGGGATCATACTCTTCATCTCCTATGATAAATTGCCTAAAATCATAGTTGCCTGCTATCCTGAGAACTTCTTGCTGAAATATATCATATCGGTTGGTGTTAGCGTGAGAGGTGATTCTTCGAAGCCCCTAGTAACCTGGTTCGTTTGAGTACCAACTCATTCCTCCAATCCATCGATGCCTCATAGAGTTCAAACCTGAGTTGACTACCTTGTAACTTAACCATTTATCGAATATACGCCTGAAGATATACATTTCAGTATCTAGCCAGAAGCCTCCTTCTCTATATAAGATTTCATGTCTCATAACGTCAGCTGCAACTGCAAGTCTATTGTATCGCATATATTTGTCAGATTCAAAGATGCTCTGAATGAGATCATAAGAAAGAGGAAAATTTTCACGTGTTATATCCTCATTACCCCATAATTTGTACTAAAAATCAGGGTATATACTCTTGGTGATATTTATTAATGCCATTTTAGCCTCAGAAATAGGCTTTCCCACCCAAATTTGATGAATCTTTTTGGGTATTCGATTAGGTTTGTTTCTTTTGGTATAGGGTTCATCATGAGCTGGATTAAAAACAACAAAATGTTCAATAGGTTGGCCATTGCGAACCAAATGGTCCATGCTTTATTGCATATTATAAGATTTTTCTTTGAATCTATTCCGAGCTAACTATTCTTTGTCAATCTCATCTTATACTGGAGTCTCAATGAGTACTTTCCTATAAAAATTGATTCGAAAAGGAACATCATATAACTATCTTGCTGATTTTACAAACCATTTGACACGCTGTTCATGTCTGAGAGTTTAATGATCACTACAAGCCGGAGTTCTGATCGTGTAGTAGATGAAATGCTCAAGAAAGACGAAACGGTCGTTAGTATAGATTCCTTAAGGAGATTTGATATCGAATTGAGGAATTATTTTGTAGTTGTCGGAATGAAAAACTCTCAGATGATTCAATATAGAGTTCAAATCGTCATATTTTGGATTAAGAGCACTATATTACATCTTGTTATAGTCTTGATACTTTTTCCTGTTTTATGTTACTCTCCCTGATATATTCAGAGATACATAGGCTCCCAGAACATCTCTTGGCTGAATTGAAGGAATCAGATCCTCGAGAGAATGTTCGCTACTTAATTTTTCATATCTTCTTAAAATCACTACGAATGATTTATTAGGACAATATTTTACAATTCCAAGTTCATAGTTGCGGCCAATAGAAGAGGAACTTTCCGATAGAATAATATTAACCCCCTTTTTGTGCTGATCTTCAACAAACTCAGCACTTTAACCTGAATTACCACTCTCATAGAAGTAAACAGCTGTCCAATTTTTATATGTTTGTTTTTTTAAATTTTCCAAGCTGTTTGAAAGCTGTTGAAAATTAGATGATGGATGAGCATCCAAGACACAATAATGAATAGGACGAGGTTGAACATGTTCAAACAATTGCTGATTGTATGGTGTCATCATCAGTGATTTCCAATAGCTCAAAGGATGGGCCACAAGCTCTTCTTCATCAATCAACTTTTCTAAGGCTTATTCTAACTTGACTCTATGAAATTATACATGAAGAGGAATGAAATAACTGGGAGTTCCACAAATTTTAATGTATTCATATGGACTTTTAGCTAAAAGTGCAACGGTTTTGTCTCTGCAATCGGGACTAGTTTCAATAAGAGAGGTATATTGAAGGACATGAGATTTAAAATAAGTTGGAGTAAGGGTTTTCAAAAAGGAGCGTAGAAGAACTCTGGATAAATTTTTGACCGAAGTTGAGTTAACTCTTGAGTCAATCCATATTGCATCTCTGAGTTAAGGCAACTATAATTTTCCTGTTGATGTAATGTAGCACAGTGCATTAAAGATAAAGCGAACAAGTTTCGCTTTTTTTGTAGCGACCAGCATGAAATCTTGATATTCAACCTTGTTTGTTTAGTAATCAGGACCTGAAAAGAGCAAAGTCTGAGTATTCTACAAGATATTTGAATTCGACTTTGTCGAAAAGTAGTCCTAGATCCAGGTGAAATTGTCTATCGGCAAGGCTTCCGAAACCCTGATCATCAACCCTCCATTATCCATTATAAGAGCATATCTTAATAGATCGTCAACCTTTTCTGATATTTTCTGGTTCTGCCTGGCATAGGTCACTAATTTTGCTGTCTCTTCACTGATATATTAATATGCTGTCCAGGAGTCTGCAAGCTTGACTTCCCAGCCACTTTATTTTGCTTTTTCAATCAAGTAGTGTCCTAGAACTTGTTCTACCATCTTCTATGCCTTTAGATCATATTCAGTATATAACCATAGTATTTTTGGTAAAATTGGTCCTTCATTGTCTGCTTCTATTGTTGAGCCGAATGATTTGATATATTCTTATCTGCGCTTATTTTCGAGTTGATTTTCTAGTTCACTTTTTTGCAGATATTCATACAAAAAGCCACAGCAGCAGAGCAATAATAAAAACAAGGAAACAGTTTGTCTTGTGATTATATTTTTTATAACGATTCTTGATGCCTTCATTCTTTAGTGAGGGTAATTCTCAGGATAGCTTGACTGAAATTCTTCTGATCCAGAACTCCCCATTTGATTGTCTCGAATATCAGAAAAGCTATCTCCTTGAGGAATTTCTATCTGTGGGTTATGATGTTAACTCATGTTGAATTAAAATGTTTAAATATTTGAATGAAAAGGCTTGTGACTATGAAAGCTTATACAATGATAATCTTAATCATTTCTCAGATATTTGGCAATCCCTGGCACCCTCCAGGTTTGGCCTGTTTAGAGGATTTGTCTTCCAGGAACGTGATTCCGATTTTTTTTTGATGAGCCTTTTGTTGACTAAAGTATACTCAACTGCAGCAGCCTCAAGTTTACGATGATAATGTGGCTCCTCAAAGCAGGCAAAGTTGGTCATGTGCACATTAACGACCACGAACTTCTAAGTTAACGTTCTGAAAATATCCAACATGCCCCACTCCTCCTTATAAATGTGACCAAGGTGCCATTCTCCGACTATCTGGTCGACATTGTCTAACAAGTGAGTCGGAAGATACTTCAGACCAGGATAAGCACATCCTTCACAGTCAATTTTCATGAAGACATACTTGTTTTCAAGATGGGTTTCTTTAAGCATAGACTAAAAGGTTTGATATTTTTGCCCGTAGTGCTACTCGTCAGTTGTGCCAAAGCAAACTGCATGCATGTGATTTTGAAATCCGTTCTAAGGGCAGACAGTTTCTGTAGGGTTAATACAATCGTATTGTTCATTGATGAACTTTCCTTAGGCTGAAACCCGACATCCAAAATCATCAAAGCCGTTGACCCCGATGTTAATCAACCCTTGGCTGTGGTTGATCCAATTCTTGCAGGTGAGATATCCTCCCTCACCCCCATAGATCAAATTATCCCCATATCTGGCATATTCGCAATCTGTGTCCTTTATAACACACTATTTACATTGTATGGCTTAAATAGTTAGAGGAAGGCTTCATCGAATTTTATCAAATCCTCTCCTGCTACCTTGGTGGCGTTGTATGTTTGGCCAGGTATCGGGATGCCTACAGTTGGGTATGTGAAAGTCCTGCCATCATGTCGGTGATTATCGTTGTCTGTCATCTTTATGTCGTATTGTTTCTTGAAGTAGAAGGCGAGATAAATGATTAAGATGAGTCCGATCGCTGCCACTGCATATAGCTTTATGCTCTTTGATGGAACAACTCCTTTTCGGTTCTCGACAGGATAGCCAACGTCAGCTGAGAAAGAATCTGATCCTCCTACCTCCTGCAACTAGTGGGTATGTGCCCCTTACCCGCTCATCAGTTTTAAATATTATCAGTCAACAACAAACAGTGCAAGTTATTTGATGGTGCTTTTATCAGACCTGAACTTGATTTTTTTTTATCATTGAGGTTAAATATTGTTTATTTTGTTCTTTGTTCTACTTGGAGGGTCTATCTCATAGATGAACATTTGTTTATATTATTTGATGACAAGTTAGAATAACAAAGGGGACTTCATGATGGTCCGAAATAGCTAGACATTATAGAGCCAAATTTGGCAAAGTTAAAGTAGTATCCCACCTAACCAAGCTATTCGCTCAAAAACAATCGAAAAACAAAATTGGGCCATCATAGTTTTGATGCTTGTCGTCATCTGTCTTCTAACCTTACTTCTCCTCAACATTGGCAAAGAAAATCCTTTTCAATAACTATCACAACAAGAAACAACTAAGCCCCTTCCTAAATTTTGTTACCCAACTCTTGGGGTTCCCACTGTTGGTGATGTGTATAACTCGACAAAAGTTGTAGACAAGGATCTTGCACGATTCGATTAGGAACTCATCTCTTTACTCAAGCCGTACAATGTACACATGTGTTGACTCAGGACACGGATTGTCAGTTTGAGAGAGTTGGTGAAGACACCATGCCAGATGGAGGCTACCTCCTTTGCAGCAATCTCTTCAAGTAAACCCAAGGAATGATCAACCTCGGCATCAACGGGGTCGACAACTTTGGCTGCTAGCTGACCACCATTCATCCTTTTCCTAACTACCAATTCGATTGCACAAACCCAAAAGAACCATAATGCTCCAGCAATAATCACAATAACCACTTTATTTATGCATGCATTGGAGCTGAGACTGAAATTAGCCAACACCGTACTTTTTATACATTGGAGGATATGCTGAAGGAGAGTAATTTAACAGGAAAAAACGTGTTCATAAAGATGGATTGTGAGGGAGGAGAATGGGAAGGATTGAAGTATTTTCCGACCGAGAAATTAGACCTGATAGAGCAGATCGCCATGGAAATCCATATCGGCCCCACCTACCAAGAGTAATGGGGTATGCTTGATATCATGAGATCTATCATGACCAAGTTTGTCAATGTAAATTTCCATCTCAACAATCATGTTTGTTTTGCCGCCAACAAAGAGAATAAGTCCTACCTTTTGAGAAAGATACCTGCCTATGCGATTGAAGCCACTTTTGTCAACAAGAGACTCATTAATCTTAAATCAGAGACAAAATCTTTCAGAATGCATCCATTGAACAAACCTAATAATCCCAACATGGTTGACTGTCAAATGAGTGATTGAATGCATGAATATGATCAACAAAGAGATACATTATACATATCATGATTTTAATTTATATTTTCTTGTCTGCCAGGTATTCCCGTACCGATTGTGTTCGATAGCATAGGCGTAAGGATAGTACTATTCACAATTTTCCACCAAAATCCAGCCGTTTTACTAGATCTAGTATTGCTCACCTTCTCTCAGCTCACTCTTGGGTTTAGTGCAAAGATCCTCTTATGGGTGTTGGATTATCTGTCCAGGATAAAAGGTTTAGTATGGCATTATCAATATGTCAGTTTCATATTCCTATTAACCAAATAAAAGTTGTCTGAAGTCAACAGGACCAGCTATATTCATGGCGTCATTATCGTAGATCCGCATTCTGTTGAGATTTCGATAATTGTTTATCCGATACATATTTTAATATCCTGGCATGTTTGCGAAAAAACACATCCCTTGCAGCCATCTGTATCTAAAGAGGCGATCAGTTGGAAGAGCCAACTTGAACTTCCTGAATTTATCAAAAATAGGACGAAGGAGGTTCATTCCTGCATCTTTCCAAAAGCCACCCTACCGGTATAAAATTTCATGACGCATAATGTCAGTAACTGAAGCGAGCTTATTGAAAGGGCTGCGTTTGTTGAAGGCAAGTAGTGTTTGGATGCGGTCATAGGTGTTGGGGAAGAGTTCAAGAGACAGATTATGCTATCTCCATACCTTGATTTAATACTGAGGGTATATTTTTTTCGTTTTGTCAATGAAATACTGTTTGGCAGGAGGAATGCTAGAGCCAAGCCAGACCTGATGGATGATTCTGGGGATAAGATCAGGGCCCTGACGATCATCAACAGAGACCCAATCCTTAGCTTGGTTGTAGGCAACTTGTTTTCGAAAGGAAACCTTATACTGAACGAGTGCCTGAAAGAACTATTCTGGCAGAATGCAGTCAATTCTTGTACGGGTCATTCGGATTTGCTATTTATCGACTGTTTCCCAACTATTAGACTAGAGGAATATATTTGAGTTTAAGGTTACCATTTTTCCGGCAACATTCCAAACATCAATAAATTTTTTCCTCATATAAATTGCTTTCGATCTGCCATGAATTAATTTGGGGTCGTATTGTAGGTTGAGTAAGTCCAGCAGAAAGATGAGTCGGTCCTTGAAGTACTGCCCGTAAATGTTGCGGAGGGCGAACTGTGGAATCTGTAGGAAACTTTATATTGCAAAAACCCTAAAATGATTCAGTACTGCATCAGCTTTTTCATAGTTTGGATTGACTATTCCGTCACGAAAACGAGTAAAGGTCGCTATCGAAATGTCAGGTTTTATTTTGTTCTCGTTTATCTGAAGGTTGAGAATAACTCCTAGCACATCATAATTGCTCACAGTTTAAGCAATTATCTAAAGAGCTGAAATATTGCTGAAGGTTTATCCTTTGTTCAGCAGGACAGCATACCCCTTCCGAGGGCAGTGCAGTGCCAGGGCCTTCTCGATGATATGAACTTAGGTCGAAAAAGAAGGCATTATTGTTACTTTAGGATTTTGAATATTATGCCTTTAAGAATAATCCAAAGTGGGGAGGATTAGTTTCCAATGCTTATAGGTCTGATCATTGAATCTTGATTAAATTTGAAGTATTTAGTGTGAAGTGAGAGGATCCATGACAACAAGGCATAGTTCTATTTGTCTTTATGGAAGAGGATCAATAAATATTTTTTTATTTTCAGGTACCTAAAGTAATTGAAAAAGCTGAGATTTTCTGAAAAATATTTTAGTGTTTTCATTATTTGACAATATTTTCTCAAGATAGGGTACAATCATAGATTTATGAACATTTATTAAGAAGAAACTTTATCCATATAATATTGATAATGAATTGGGATTATAATGCCAGTAACCCTCCAAACGAGTTACGGTTTGAAATATTGTCTTTTAATGAAATTCATAGTATATTGCTTGACTAATTGTTTGCATCCCGAGCCCACAAACAGATTTTCCTTATGTTTAATTGCTTTTCAGTATAGAAGAAATAACTCCATTGATACTTGTCTCAATGGCTGATTGAAGGTAGTGAATTTCAGTGACTTAGTTCCATAGTAGCCCCTTTTATTATCTATCGAATGGAATGGAGCCAGTTTGCATTATTTGACATAACATCAGAAAAGCATTATTGAGTAAGTCACTATTTGGTACCGCTGCCATCAGGTTAGAAATAAATTTTATTTCTACAGCCTAGCTATGATTTCGTGGCATAAATAAATACGATTCTGATGGATTACATCCAAGCGTCATACTCGGCTATTCTTAGTACTTATCGAACATTTATTCAATCCAATGAAAGTCCTCACGGAAGAAAAGGTTACCCCAGTCCATAAGAATACCCCCATTTCCATGAAGTAGTGCTAATTTGAGCAAGTTATGAACTCCCTCATCGATTTGTGAATTGGACATAGCTACTGTGATAGCATCAGCTTTCTATTTGCTGATCCAATCGTAAGAATTCCAAGAATTAGCATATCGTACTTCATAACTATTATTCTAGGCAAGTTGAACATAGTAGTTCAGAAAAATATCGTTTTATAGTGGTTCTGAGTCCATTTAATTTGGAGTATAGATCCAAAGAATTCTCGGCAGTCTTGATTCGATAGTATTGACCTTTTTTTCTATAGAATAGGTCAGAATTCTATTGCTCTGGTTGGTTTTTATCCATCCAACCACCATAAAGCCGAGACAAAAAATGAGAAGTATCCACCTGAAATGAGGATAAGGAACTATCTTTTGCTTTGGATTTGTTGGTTGAACTTCCTATCGAGGTGATTAGTTGTTTTGCTAGTGACCATAAAGATTGACAGTTTACTAGTCTTTGTAAGGTATTTGAGCAGTCTTCTCCGAAGTCATAATTTTATCAACTTGATATTAACTTGTTAAAACATAAGTATTGAGGCATATTAATTCATGCTCACGACTATTTTCTTCATATGGCTTGGCTCAGTTGTCCCTCAAAGATATCAGCAAAAAGTGAATGAATGTCAATAACAATATGGAAATTGCAGACTTGTGGGTGAAAATGAAGAAAGCATACTTATGTAGAAATATGGATGGAACACAACTGGTATGCACATTATTCATAGGGCGGACTTACTCCGCTTGCTTGTGCTTCAGTAGGAAGGAGGCATCTTCTTAGACTTGGATATACGTGTCCGAGACTGGAATTTCTTCAAAGCTTTAAGGTGCCATGATGAGCCTATTTTTGGATAAGAGCAAAGAACATTTAAGGTAGAGGGAAAATACTTGGTTTCCAATTGGTTTGTCTGCAGCGGCAAGAATAGTACTAAGCTACAATACCTAATTGACAACATAGATAGAAGTGTTTTACCTGAAGTCCTCACCTTTGCAGGACCTTTCTACCTCGAAAAGATGAAGGTTCACAGAATGGTTCTCTATCCCAACGTTTTACATTGCTATGATAGCACCTGGTGGGCTTATAACGTCAAGGACTCTGATGGTTGTGATGATTATCTCGGTTTGATCAGTATTTACGAGTACTTCGGATGGAAAGCTGTCAAGGTCATGATAGCGATGCTTGTTATAATCGGAATTTTGCTGTTAGGGGTCATCGGACTACTTTGGAAGAATCGGCAACTCAAGAATCGAATGGGAAGTAAATAAATTCAAAGGATAGAAGGCAGATCTTAGGATGAAATGGAATAAAGAAACATAGAGTCCAGGCCTTTGGATGAGATTGAAGAAGCAAACATAAATTCTTCACAAAGGTGATAAGGTTACTTCATTATGAGCTACTTGGCATTAATTGAAATCGATAATCTGTAAACTTAGAACTCGTATTAAAAGATAAGAATCTTCATTCAAATCATTTGACAATCTTTAAGTTGATATACACTTGGCTTGCTGAGCTAATGAAGGGCAAATGACTGTGTCTCGGAGTGCTTTGTTAGCAATTTTTTGTTCACCATTGTATACTCAACAGCAAGTGCCTTCAACTTTCTAAAAGGAGAGTCTGTGCAAGCGAAGTTAGTCATATGAAGGTTCACAACGACAAATTTTTCAGTCAGTGATCTGAATATCTCAAGCATTCCCCATTCTTCATCGAAAATAGGAGTAAAGTGAAATTATCCAACAAGTTGATCAATATGATCCAACTGCTCAATAGGTACATATTTTAGGCCTGGATACTCACATCCCTCGCAATCGATCTTCAGGAAAACTTTTTTATCTTGGAGATGGTTTGTTTTGAGGACATCTTCGAAGGTTTCAAAGTGAAGATCCTTCCTATCTTCAGTGATGGCAGCTAGGCACGTTTTATGCATATGATTCATTCCATTGTTGGTGGGGCAGGGTGTTTCCTGAGGGTTGATGCAATCGTACTGTTCGTTGGCAAAATGTCCAACTGTAGTGATTTCACAACCAAACGCATCAAAACCGTTGATTCCCACATTGATCATAGCATTACTCTAGTTGATAAAGTTTTTGCAGACTAAATAGCCTCCTTCACCTCCATAGCTTGCATTCATGTCTCCGTACCTGCCAAACTAACAATCAGTATCCTTGGTTAAAAGATGAATACGTTGTAGGGTTTCATTATCTTTAGAAATTACTAGTCAAAGGTTGCTAGATCTTTTTGGGCTACTTTTGTTGAATTATATTTCTTGCCTGGTGTTGGGATGCCTAAAGTTGGGTAGTTGAATGTCAATTATTAGGTCCTGTGGATATCATTTGAAGCCTTGTCTTTTGCGTGATACCATTCACTACTCGAAAATAGTGAATTACTTGACCATACAATCAACCCAAATAGTATTGCAGCACCGACCAAATAAAATAGTCTCTTCTTGTCTACATAAGCAGCTCGTGGTCCGGTGTTATCTTCAACAGTCAATTAATTATTGAAGGAGGAAAATTCTTCGCTTCCTACCCCTTCGATTTATTCGTGAGTTTGTGGGATCTGCATTGTTTTGAAATAAATATATCGTACACCTTTATCAACAACATCACCTAAAATTATCCAAATGCCAACCCGAGCAAGTTAGAATAATTATCAGAAGTAAACAATATAAATCATATCAACTTCACATATCACTCATCAGTAACTACTTATCTATTGTCCAGGCGAAAAAGCTCGTCATCTCTATCACCGATTCCTCTATTGATCTGAGCTCCTCTTGTTGAATTTACAGCTCTTTTCTAGTATCCAAAGCATAAAAATAACTTAAAAGCCAAAAGGTAGATCCCTATTTTGAATATTATTTTCATGATTTCAAAATTTATGGTGCATTAACCTTAGGGCTGCCAGCATACTCCCTGCTGTATTATTGTCTTGTTGACTGAAAAAGGGTCGATGATCGGTTATGGAAGCTAGAAACTGGTTTTGCGGTTATTTTCTAGTTGAGAAATGTTGATGGGAGTAAAATTGTCAAGATCAAGGCCCACTAAATACTTGGAAAACCTAGACTCTTTTCCTTTGGACAGAACATCTTTGATGAGCTAGTTTGGCAGCAAGTGAGTATCAAATAGTCCCACATCGATGTTGTATCCGTTGGGTGCTAGCTCTGTCTTGCGGTAGTTTTCAAAATCATCAATTGTATAATTTTTATCGTAGTCAGCACTTTGCCGCATTTTGAGAAGGAGGTGCTCGTCATCCAAAACAGAAGTGAAATGCCATCCTGCCATCGGAATGAAATGATCCTTGCAAGACACGTTATAATCTCCAGTCACAGAGGCAATATCCTTGAAGGTCTTGTCAGGGCATAAGTGATCAAACCTGAGGCTGTTCAGCTAGAAAGATATTTTTTATTTGACGACTTCGATTGTTGTTATTCTTGTTCCATGGAGCCAGTAGTTAGGTAGTTGCTTTCTTTATGGAGTATCGAAAACTGACAGACGGTTGAAATAGTAGTGAAAGTGTCGCATTTGAGTCCCCATCCACTCATAATGATATGGATCAAATTGGAGGAAGGCTTCAGGAGACAGCATTTCATCTATATCCCCTACTACAATTATATCTCTTCCCTGTCCCATGGCCTTCAGAGCAGCCACTGCCCCTAATCTCATCAGATGTTCGTTCTAATATTTCTAAGCAAAACCTGTCAACCCAACCATGTTGGGCATGTTCCTGATGGGGAGATATATAATTTTGTTAGCATATTCGCCGAAATGACTGTAGTTGAAACGCAGTGGCTTGGCTACTCCTGTGTGAGACCAGGCCCCCTCTGTCAGGATGTTGAAGTTGACGAAGGGCCTGGTGATCCTAAACTTGAGGTCAAGGAGGTGATCCTCCCCGTTGTAGGCCATGCAATCGAATACCAGCCTTCTTCTTGGATACACAATTCCATTTTTATTCAGTTAGATATCGTGATAGGTACTTGCCATACTGATGAAGATCACAGCACCAGCAATAATCATGATAAGAGCAGCTAATATTCTGATCCTAAAAGCGCTATATCTTGTGTCAAAATTTCTGATAGCCTGCTGAATTGTCGGAAAGTATGAAAAATATCCAGGTTCTTGATGCGCCTTTAGCCCTAAAAGCAAGAGTCCTAACAATAAAACGACTTCTCCAGCTATCATCCACCTCAGTTGCTTTATCGGCTAGAATTGTTAATCTGCATAGTTTATCGGCTGATATTGAGTATTTTCAATTACCCTTGCTTCTACATTTGAACTATTTTGCTATTTTTCCATAATTGAAGTCATTCCTGGAGCCAACTGAAAGCACTATTTTTATTGAAGGACTAATTGTAGTTTTGTACGATAGTTGCCTATTAAGTGATGACGTCTGATAAGAAAGGCCTTTTGGTCGAAAGAAGATTCAAAACATTTTTCATACAGCCCCTCTTGCTTGAAGGTCTCAGTGGCCTATTTCGATATTATTTATTGAAGTTTGCTGAATAGTATGATATCTTCATCTAAGGCCAACAAATTTAAAATATTGTGGAATGTTGCATCAACGAAACCCATACTTTCTTTCAGTGATCTGAATTGTCGAGGAATATTGCGAATTGGCACATATACAATTTTATGGTTGTAGTCTTTGAATCTGAGACGGTCGAAACAGAAGCCAGCATCATCCTTGGCTTAGCCCTCGACCACCACATAGTAGTCAACATACTAATGAGTTTGCTAAATTCTTCTCAAAAGAAGGCTCTCCTGACACTCGTAGATGACGCAATCTATGACAATAGGAACTGCTTCTAAGGCTACTAGCATGGTAACCAAAATGAGCCAGATTGTCACCTTTGAGCCTTTCATTTTATTAATATTATCAACTCTACAATATTCAAATGCTATGCCTTCGGATACAAGCTCAAAAACTGTGCTTTAGAGGTCAGCTAACATAATTTTGAAGGTCAGTGTGTATTCAATAGAAAAAATACTGCAAATATTTTTTCATATCGAAAAGGATGGTTCGAATAACATAGATAATCAGCAAGGTCTCTAAGGAAAGATGAATCCTTTCTTTTCAACCAGGTACATTTGTGAATAAATCTCTTGATATGGACGATCAGTCAGAAGGTTGGGGTTTATAGGAGCATACTGAGAAAAATTGATGTCAGGACGTTTAGTATAATTTGAGTAGTCATTTGTGAGAAAGACGTACTTGAAGTTTGGTACTATTTTGTCGAAGAAATATTCAATATATTCGTTCGGCCAATGATGCAGCACGTCTTTGCTTATCAGAAGATCTCCTGTCACATTCTACAGCTCTTATATATCAGATATTATCTTGAAAAATTCATTCTTGCTGTCTTTTCGTTTCACAGCATCAGCAACATCGTATCCAATATAGGTCTTGATGTCATCTAAGCGTATTTGTCCAAAAATGTTGAAATCTCCAAAGCCGACCTCAACGATTCGGTTTATGTTGGAACAGTCAACCAAATGCTGTAGGGCCAGTAAATACCTTAAGTTATTTTATGGTATAGATCCAAAACCTGAAGGATATTTTTTTGAACCATCCCAAATATTATCTTTGTATATATTAGTAAAAGCCTCTTTGTTTGTTGGTGGCCTGGTTTTCTCTGGTTGAGGCTGTTGTTGAGCATCTTGCAACTGACGATGCACTGGAGATGTTGGCACTGAGATTGGACCGGTTATGCTCATATACAAATGGGCTATTGTTGAAATCAAGCAAAAGAGTCCAACTGTGGTCGCTAAGCATGCTAGATTTCTGCAGGGTGGCAAATTTGCAGCTATCGAATCTGTATTTTTTGAGCCATAGTCTTCTCGGAGTTTAGACTCAACCGTATTCATTGAATAAAAAGAATTATTGATTATTTAAGAGATAATTACATCTTTAGTTAAAAATGTTGACATAAGTCAAATAATATTTAAGTCTTTCTATCATTTAAGTATTTTGGGAAAAACATAAGCCCTCCTTATATCTTTTTCAGATGTCTTTGTTTCAGCAAGAACTTATTTTTCAAGGGAGCTTTCTTTTTCGACGTTAATTGCCCTACTTTTTCCCTTGTGATATGCTAAACGAGGCCACTAATCAGTAACATAACTAATGATCACTGAGTATTTGAACAGTGGGATAATTTTGTTGAAGAAACTGTCCAGATCTGCGTCCGAAAGATACTCCAGAGTGTTATTAATAACGAGCATATCCTTGTAATGAAATTCATCAAAGAATGTCTGCATTATTGAGTTGTTGCCCTCGCTAAGCTCATCGGATTTGCATATCTGTATTGTCAACTATTTATTAGCGGAAACTTCCAGTTTTTAAAAGTGATTCTGGGCACTTGGCTCCAAAACTGTCAGAATTGCTATATTGTTGATGTTCACCTTGTCAATTAGGTGTTGAACAGCAATCAATATTGTTAGCTCCTCAAAGGTTACTTTTTCCCAGAAAAGAGAGTCATCAGCAGGAACATAAGAAATTTAAGCTTTGGGCTCAGAGGGTAAAAGCTTGACGGAAGCAGGCTACCCTTCTTTCTGGCTCAAACCAGCCCCACAGCAAAAATCAAAAGACTGAAGACGATAAAGCAACCTAAAACGATCGTAGGTTTATTAAAGCGATGTTGAGAATGTTCTTAATGGATTGAATCTTCCGAACTTTATTCTTTGGGTTAGAGATAGCTATTTTAAATTTTGAGGTCAATCTCAGATTATTTTGAGTCTGGACTTAGTCCTTTAGACCTGTGTGAGGTTAACATTTTGGATATAATTAATCAATATATTAAATGATGTTTATTTAAGAGGAATAAAGTGAATAGAAATATTCAAATCAGAATAATTCTAGAGTTCAATTATTTAACTTGCTTTCTCAGCAAATTAATAAGTTCAGTCAGATCTGCAAAGATGGTCATCTCAAGCAGATAAGTTAACTCGATATTTATTTCCTATACGAACATCTTTCTCTAAAGATAGCAAAACAAATCTACATCCCGAATGTTCTTCCTCATTGCTTTAGAAGACTGAAAAATATAAACAATGATATTTCAAAGGACCACAATGCACTAAAGTCGGTGAAATCACATAAAATTACTGGCTTAAGTGGCAAAGTTTACAAACATTAATGTTTTTTAGATTTGATTGTAAGCGTATTTTTTATTCGATAAAATAAACAACATGAGTGAATAGAGCAAGAATACTGCACCGACAGTCGAGAAATACCACGGGCATCACTTTGAAATCATCTGGAGAAACATTCTCATCATCATCGTAGCCATTTTTGTTTACTGCATCCCCGGCTTCATCTCATTCAAGGATCTGGCATTGAAGTAGGGTCTCCACTTTATTCCTACTTTCGCCTGGGTCTGGACAGCAGTCGGCTTTGTGGTTTACGGGGTACCTTTGGGTTTATTTAGACAATCAAATACACTTACTTCCGTCTTATCTACAACAAGGCATATGAGGTGGTCCACCCCAAATACTACAAAGAAGGCGAGAGATAATATCGAGCAAAAGCAATTCAAAAACTGAGCTTTGACTTTTTCTTTTATTTCACTTCATCATTGGTAGCCTATGTTTGGTTCCATAATGAAGATTGGTTCCCCACACAACTGGGCGGATAAGGAAAATGCACCAATCTATTCAGAGAATACCCAGATTGGCCTTCGGGATCCTCTAGAAGCAAGTTGGAACTCTATTATACCCTTCAACTGGGAAAATACTTGTTCTCGATTTATGAAAGTATCTTCATCAAGGGGAAAAGCTTCAGGAAATTCTATGAATTCCTGCTTCACCACTTCATTTCGGCCGTACTTATTCTGACTTCTTTGCTCAGCAACGTCGTGGCTGTCGGTGTGGTGATCCTCTTCCTCCATGATATCAGTGACATGACAGCAGATATCGTGAGAGTTTGGGTCGAAACTAAGTACAGGAACACCATCATTGATATACTGTTGTTTTTGCTGTCAGTGATAAACTGGTTCTACATGAGGATGATCGTCTTTACTTCCTGTGCAATATGGGCTTTGTACGATAGCTTACCTAGACCTAATAGTCTAACCTCTGGGCTCTACTTCGAGCATATGTCCCTGGTGGTACTTTGCAGCATGCTAGTGGTGATGCACTGCTACTGGTGGTTCTATTTCCTGAAAGGAGGACTAGGCATGCTGAAGGGAAAGGGAGCCTTCAACCCTCACGACAGGGGAAAACTCAAGCAGTGATTTCATTTGTTATTCATATCAAACTATATTTTTTTTAAGGAACTATTTGATTAAATATACAATGAAATGAGATCCAATTGACCTGATAATAGGTTCTATATAATGAAATGAAAAAACCAACACTAAGCTGAGCATTAGTCAGGCATAATGATATAATTATGGTGTGACTTAATCAGAGTTTGTTGGGATCAATGTGTCCAGGAACAAACATCAGGTTTAGCTGGAATCTGTCTCGATTTAGAATGTTTGAAACATCTAAAAAGCGTTCCTTTGACATCTGAATAAATTAAATTTTGTTGCAATTTCGAGGCACTATTTTCAACTGGGGGAGGTTGGGATGCCAAAATTTGTAATTCAGGGATTCGAACCAATCCAATAAAGATGTGAAATGTTTTATGTATTCGTCCTTGGGCCAATGTTCAGATCTTCCTGACCATTCGATGGCGATTGATAGGTCGGGGGACCTCTTGATGATCTCCTTCATACCCTCCAGACACTCAACCTCTAACATCTCCACATCCACAAATGCGAAGTTGGCCACGAGATCTTTCGGGAGCATATTGTCGACAAGATCCACCTGAACTTTTTTCTTGGCGTCCATTCTGCCCTTGTAGTTTGAAAGGGATTCCTCTGTTTCGATGACCGAGGCTCCGGTATTGCCAAGGTTTATCACCAGGTAAGCTGTCATTTTCTTGTTCCCGACAGCCACAGGGTAAATAGTGGAGATGTCCTGATAGCCGTTGAGGTAGATATTTTTGGTGAGAATGTCCCTGGTGACTTCGTTGGGTTCAAAAAAAAAGATTTTCCCTTTCTAGCCAATGATCTTGCCGAAGACCATCGACTCGAATCCCAAGTGTGCCCCGATGTTGAGAAGTACATCTCCCTCCTTCAGAAAGCGGCTGAAGTAGCGAATGCTGGCATCGTAGCCATACTTTTTATAATAGACCGACATGTAGCCATCATTGAGGTCGATGATGAAACTGACCCCAGGATAAATGGTGCTTATGAGTTCTTCTTTTTCACTGAGGCGAAAGTTGAGGACTGGTCTAGCAGGTGGCGGGTTAGAATATTAGCATGCGATATCATATCCATGGCTGAGGATCAACAGCAAAGTTAGAATAATGCTTCTTTTCACCATGATTTTTAAATATTATGATCAAATAATAATTGTGTTACATTTAAAAAGTAGACAGTATATCATGTCCAGTTATGCAACTACACAAAAAGGCCCAAATTATTCAACGCCTATCTTTTCACTTTCCCATTGAATACCCACAGAAGCCGAAGCTTGAACATATCCTTAAAGTCATACCTTATTACCACCTTCTTATCCGCCTCTAATTTTTACAAAGATGGAGGCAGATACTTCACCTCCTCCACTATGTTATAACTGACTCGTAAAGATTTCAAAGAATTATTTGTGCCAAAATCCAAACTGGTAATTCTGTTTCGGTTGAGGTCCAGGTGCATCAAATTGTTGTTACTACCTAGTTAGAAAGATGTTAGCTCGTTCCTATTGAGTTACAGCTGAGTCAGAGTGCTTATGCTAGATATATCGATAGATTCTATCCGGTTGTAATTGAGAGACAGGCGAGTCAGGAAGGGTGGAAGTTACTCTTTTCTGATCTACTCAATGCTATTCCAATTCAAGTCAAGAATTTTAAGATTGTGACACTACTTGAGCCACCGTGAGAGCTTGGTTAGTCCTGTTCTTGTGGCATTGATCTGCTTCAAATTGGTCAGGTCCAAGTGCTTGTACCTATTATATTTTAACGATTTTGTTTCATATTATTTTCCTTCCCCTAAAACCAGATTTTTACAGACTCTATCAAGAATATTCCACTATTATTTGCTAGTCTTGATTATTTCAGCCTTGTATTTGATTGATCGGATAATGTTCACTTCCTGCCTGAATTATCGGAAAAGAGCTACCAGCCTTTTATAGCTTTTCTCAACAACTTACTTCTTTAATTGCAACAAAGTGAACACTTATTAAGGTATTTATTACAAAGAGTTGAACATGTAAGCTAGCAGCTGTGGATTTTTTGATAGCTTGTTTTTCTTTTT
>Ga0210025_1001778_pt1 | contig 22583 bp, 13 predicted proteins | sample CryGeyme20150102_FD_183989 | JGI IMG/M metagenome (GOLD analysis project Ga0210025, IMG submission 183989) | Groundwater microbial communities from Crystal Geyser aquifers in Utah, USA - Crystal Geyser metaG 2015-0102 (SPAdes) (version 2) | ecosystem: Environmental > Aquatic > Deep subsurface >...
GTTTGGGTGATCTGCGACCACCGCACGCCAGTGCCAGTGCCGAAAACTGCATGCAGGCCTGTTGTGCCGACGAAAAGTGCGGGGCTTGGCAGTGGGAAGCCAATTTGGGCTGTTTTTACGGGCCAACCATGTTCGCTTGTTCTAAATCGGATAATCCCGTCGTCTTTGAACCCTTTGAGGGTCGTCGCAAGATCGTGGCCAGTCGAACCTACACAGGTAGAGATGGAAAACCGTGGCATCAGAATCTACATTTGTAGGCTTAAAAGAATGGAACGTTTTAATGAACGACTGCTCTGCTCTTTTTTTTGAAGCACACATATCTCAAACTTGTCGCCGCCGGTATATTTTCAATGGAAAGCCATGCAGAGTTTCACACTGGGATGTCGCATCTAGGTGTTAAACGCTGTCGTTCTTTCTTAGCTTGAAAACTTTGTCAATGCTAGTATTCTGAGATACCACGTGGTACTACAGTTCTGTTTTTTGTTTTCAGAAAAAAATATTGTGAAGCATGTTTTTGCGGAACCAACACTTCATCAACCACTGTGTTTGGCATTTAGGGTTGTAATACGTAACCGCCAATTCTTGAAACCACTTCCTATCCATCCCCACTACAAGCACACAAGTTATTAACACAAATTATATTCTATTGCAATAGTGTAACCTCATGGATACAACAACTTGCCATGGTAACTCTTACGGCCGTAAACTCCTGTCAAAATGACGCGAATAAAGTTCTCTTATGGACGGAAATCCCTCTGGACAAAAACAGCGGTGACAATGGCGGCGGTTGTACAAAACAACAATTAGGTGAACGTATCCAAAATGGTCACTCATTGATTGTCATTCCTCCCTGTAGCGACAATCCTATTATCACAGCCAACGAATGTGAAAAATTAATTGCTGATTGTACTAACTTTGCCGCCACAAGCGAACCGACTGATTTTGAAACCGTTGGTCGACGTCGCTTGCCAACCCAACGGGCCGTCAATGCAGTAGCGGCGGCAGCAGCAGCAGCAGCAGCCCAATACTGCAATAATACGCCGTGTGGAGATGCACTACCCGATCACATTGAGGCTGTCGTTGAAGACATCTTGCAGCGAACAACACAGTTTATTGACCAGCATTTGTCCATGCTGGTACCGGTACTGTTCGACGCAACCACCACGAAAACGACACCGAAAAAGTCCTCGTTGACGGAGTATCTAATAGAGGAACAATTGAAATTTGCCAGTCGAGAGCCGGCGATCAATATTTATACCAAGGGTGGAGAATTTGCGGCACACCAAGATGATGAATCCTTGACGGTTTTAATTCCGTTGTCGTCCAGTCCGGAAGATTACGAGGGAGGCGGAACCGCCTACTGGTCCAAAACTGATGCTAAAAGGAATCGCAGCAACAGACGAAACAGCAATGACAACAGCAACAATAATGACGATGGTGACATGCCAGCACCAACTCTGGTCCTCAAACCACCGGCAGGGACAGTGATACTCTTTGGTGGATGCGTAACGCATGCAGGAAGACCGGTACTGGAGGGAAAACGTGTCGTTTTGGTGGCGAGCTTTAGCTTACAGACCGAAGAAGACGAAATGCCTTGGTAAACGTTTTTCCCGAGGTCTGTGCACTGATAGTTTTTAAAGTAGAACACTTCATACTCCTGGGCACTAATGCAGGAACAAGATAGGGGTGCTGCTGCTCTGGAGTGCCGGGAAATTTGAGGTCTAGTAGCTACAACAGATATTACCAATCCCAGCAAAAATAAATGTTAAAAAAGAAGTCCAAGACGCGTGTTCCCTGACTCGGGCAAGTTTTGGAGGTACTAATTGAATGACAGTAGACTGCCAAATGCATAATGAGAATTGTTGGCGTTATTGGACATCCTTGCTGCACGCACCACCACCGCGCTGCATTTTCATTGCTCTGCTTTCAATGCGTTTGTTTGTCCTTACGATTTTATAGTGGCTGCTGAGTTATACAAAGTATCCAATACAGTAGACTACTCGAGTACTAGTAGCCAGCAGCATCTTACGGGAAGATTTCCTAGAAAATAATCATGTAATATTTTCGAAAATAACAGTATAATATTATTTAATATGACTCTGCATCTCGTTTAAAGCAGGAAAATATGATTAATACGGCCACTACCAGGTACCGGTACCCTGGTATTCGAAGTACGTTTCTTGTGCTCTGACGATTGAAAAACAGTTGGGACATAATAGTACTAGTCTAGTGTACTACCTGGTAATAATTCTAGTAGTAGGCAAGTATCCTGGTACCTGGTAACATGGTACGGTACCTGGTAGTAGATAAATATGTTTCATGCTCCCTAAATCTGCAAGCATTTTTAAATGACTGTCGCTCGGTTGCGAAAGGCGCAAGGTTTTCTTTCCATGGTTTCCTTTTTATTACTGGTACCACCAGCCAGGTATTACTACTACTGGTCTACTACTACTGGTGGTCTACTACTACTACTGCTAGTAGTAGAGATCTTCTACCACCACCAGGTACCAGGTACAGGTACTTTAGTAATAGTACGATACTTTCCGGCAAGGAGAAAGGTAATTTCCGGATGGTGCGCACAAGTACTAGTACCAGATACCAGGTACGTAGGGTGTAATGCAGTCCATGAAAATTACTGCATTATAATAAATTCAAATTCGTTCCAACAAGCACCCTGATAAATGATGAAGGACCACCACCACCACCAGCAGCAGCAGCAGCAGCATGACGCGGGTCAGCTGAAGGTTGCAGAGGACGACGAGAGCACGGTGGCTTCTGCTGATGTGAACTTCAAGAAGGAATCACAGCTGCAGCTGATTGATAAAGGCACTGAAGACGATACCGGTGCTGCAACGACTACGAACACTGCATCTACTACAACTACAGCTGAACCTGCTTCTGTTGCGAACAGTAGCCAGGAGGAACTCAAGCAACATCAGCTGATGCTGTTAGAAGACACAAAGGAGGAAGAGGAGGAGGAGGAGGAGCACTTCACTGTGGGTTCTTCTGGTCCTTGTCCTGCTCGAAGTGGAACTGAAAAGGACCAACAGTTACCAGTGCTATTAGGAGGCCTTGCGTTTCTACCAATCGGCAGCGACACCTCAGAGGCAGGACTTGTATGGCCTCTAGCGTGCGTTCATGCAGTCATGGGACTGCCGATTAGCCAAGATTTGCCTGTCCACTGTAGGAGCCTTCCGGGGGCTTTTCACGTCCAAGGACATAATGTGCCCAACCTGAGTTATGTACCATCGCCTCCCTTGGAAGACTTGGAAGCACCATCACAGGTACCCGAAAGAGATACACGTACCGATAATTGCAGAGTCGTACCTGATGACAATTTAGTTGAGGCACGAGCCGTGGAAGAGATGAACTCTCCCTTTGTCGTGGCTAGCCATCACAACGAGGAACTGACCAAGAGGAGCCTAGAGAAGCTTCAAGAATCGCACAAGAAACTCTCGATCTACTTCGCTCTCATGCTGCTTTTTGGCATTACTGCTGTCATGATGGTTCTTTGGGCTACGGGCGCCTTTGTCAACCACAACAACGATCCTAGTCTAGACAACAACAACATTGACACTGCTTTTTATGTCGATGACAGAAGCTACTTGAAACTATTCCTTCCAAATGAGACCTTATCATCCATAGTTCTTTCAGACAAGCACAATGACGACGTAGAAGTTTCAGAGGACCAGCCAACACCACAGACACTTGCTTTTCAATGGCTTGTTCAGGATCCTGCTTTGCGCCAATACTCTCCTGGTCGGTTACGACAACGGTTTGCTCTGGCGACGTTCTTTCACGCCATGAATGGGAAACTCTGGACCAAAAAGAATGGTTGGTTATCTTACGATATTCACGAATGCTATTGGTACCACGCCCCTCGGTTCGATTTTATCCAGCGAGGGCTTATCAAGTCCGAATCGCCCTGCCACAGAATCTACAACGATAGCAGCAACAATGAGAACGAGAACAATAATAGTCGTAAGCTTCAAAGTGTCAACCTTAGCATCAACAATGATACGATTGACAACGGTGACCAAAATGCAACCCAAATCGATGACTGGACCTACAAATTATTGGGAATGAGGCAAAACAACATGGATGGAACGACAATTCCTGATGAGCTCTTTTGGTTGACAGACTTGCAAAGCATTGACTTTAGCTGGAGTAAACTGCAAGGCACACTTTCCTCTAACATTTCCAAGCTGACCAATTTGAGAGAATTGAATATTCCGGCGACCTACATGTCGGGCCGGATTCCGAGTGAAATTGGACTCAATACCGAATTAAAACTGCTGTTTTTTGGCGGACTAGCACGCAACCAAACGTTGCATTCTCTGCCGACCGAGTTGGGGAAGTTGACCGATATGGAACAAATGATCTTCGCACGGACTCCGTACAAAGGAGTCATACCCTTTGAAGTTGGCCTCATGACCAGTCTGATCTTGTTTGCGATGTCGTTCACCGATGTCACTGGGACCATTCCCAAGGAAATGGGAAAACTCGCTAATCTTCGCTACTGTTACATCAATTCCAATCGACTCATGGAAGGACCAGTGCCATCAGAGCTTGGTCTGTTAGAAAAAATGGTGTATTTACATTTGAATGATAATGGTGTCACAGGCGCTCTGCCATTAGAAGTTGCCCATATGACAGAATTGCAAGAATTAAGATTGGATGGAAATTCGATGACCGGATCTATCCCCACTGATGTAGCGAACTTGAAGAGAATGTATTTGCTCGACCTGGGTGGAAATGGGTTCACCGGTACCTTGCCAGCAACTTCCATGGGGCAAATGTCATCCCTTGCGACGGTACGGTTGACACAAAATAGGTTTACAGGACCATTACCATCGCAAATCGGACTACTATTGAAATTGAAAGCCCTGGATTTCTCTTATAATGGCCTTAGTGGTACTCTTCCGACACAGCTTGGAAATTAATCCGCTGTCACTGATATCAAGTTGAATGACAACATGTTTATTGGGAACATCCCATCGGAGCTCGCAGCATTAGACACCTTGCAGTTGTTGGATGTTTCCAACAACAACTTCTCGGGCTCTATTCCCAGTATTCCTCTTCTAGGCGAAGTAGGGTCGAACAACACCTTGATCTGGAAGAATATTGTAGGATTGAACGTATCTGGTAACCCTTTACTCAATGGAAATGTCCCCGACGAACTTTGTCAATCCCTCAATACGACCAGCTTGGCATTTGATTGCAGCAATCGTCTCTGTGGATGCAAGAACATATGTCCCTGCCCTGTCGATGGACGAAATGAAAGCAGCTGATTAATCCAAAAAAAGATTAAGACGTTCCGGTCCAAGCAGCTGTCATTTCCTTGATCCAGTGTTCCGGCATATCGACAAATGGAAACTCCAGCAGCATCAATTTTACTTGTTCCAGGAAATCATCATTTCTGGCTTGGACATTATTTTGTTGCTTTGGGTCTTTCGTGCTTCTACTTGTAGGAGTAGGCGTTGCAAACAATAAACAGTGTCGATTACTGACATTGGCAATGTCTGGAACCTCGCAACACCAGACATGATGATGTGGCATTGCTTCTGACACGAGCTGTTGGAACTGCATTCGTTCGATCTGTGTCTCGGCAATGACATTCACAGCCACCACGGCGTTGGCAGTAAGAGTTCGACCCACGACATCCATCCAAAAGGATTGTGTCCGCATGGTTTCTGGAGGTGCCACCAAAGAATACTGACCACCATCTTCGGCATCAATAATTAGTACATCAATAGTATCATCATTATGTGGATCATTTTTCTTCAAATAGTCTTCACCGGTTCCTAACAACAGGGTAATGTTCGATTCTGTTGCTCCAAAGTATTGCAAAGCGGCTTGTTGAACATCGCGATGTGGTTCAATGGCAGTAACAGAACGGCATCCTGCTTTGGACAAGAGAGAAGGTACCGTACAACCTCCCGCACCCAAAACGACAACACGTGGCATGATACGCTTACTACTTGAAAGAATATTGCTGTTGCTGTTGCTGTTGTTTTTATTGTTGTTTTGACTGGAGCAACAGTAGTGGTGGTGTCCTGACTTGTCCGAAGTAATATTGGAGGAGGAGAAGGAGGAGGAGCCAACAGCAGCAGCAGCAGCCAACCACAAGGGTACAGCAAGTGCCAGTCCACCAAGATGCGTAGCAGTGGGTCCTACTAATGGTGGTGGTTGTTCCCACAAAATACGACAATTGCTCTTGTTGTTGTTGCTGTTGCTGCTGCTGCTGCCATTACTACTACTACTATTGTTGTTGCTGTCGCTACTGGTACTGTATTCCACTGGAATAGAAGATTGGATCAACTGGGGACGTGCATTGAAAACCAGAGATCGCACAACTTTTTGACTGGCATTATTTCTGCTGTTCATCACGCACTGTTGTTGTTGTTGTTGTTCTTCGATCCAATAATCAATGATACTAATATCTCGAGTAGCATGAACAAATCTCATTCGCTGATTGTTCCAAAGATCCGTTTCAAATTCATGCAAAACGTGTGGATCAACCTGTTGCAGTATTTCGTACGCTTCCTGAAAGGTAGACCACGGTGTATCATCGGATGAAAATTGTAATCCAGCCACGTAACCCAAAGATAAGGGTGGTGGTGGTGATGATTCATTCTCACAAGACGAAGGAATTGGTAGTGGCAGTGTTAGTGGTAGATTAGAAGAACAACCATCATTGGAGGTGCCTGCTAAGGAACGTTTCAGTTGTTGATGTTGCCGAATGACAGCTGGACGACGAAGGTGACTACCTCCTTCAGCAATCGAAAATACTAATAATCTCGTCCTACTAGTAGTACTACATCGTTTCATGATTCCGATCATGTTTTATCGAGTGATTGGGGCTACGTTATTCACACTGATCTCGAGAGCATTGGATGGTAGCCGGTGTGTGCGCAGTAGTTGTTGGGGAGTTGGAGATATCTCAATATATCAATGAGTAATGAGCGTTGTCGTCGATTCTGGATATTATTATTATTATTTTGATAAACGGTTTTATCAATAGGGTTTGGATTTACGAGTTATTTTTAACCCTGATGATGCACCTCACAGTACTGAAGGAATGTGAGCTAAATATTTCAAGGTACGCATGTTTTATGAAGCAACGGAAAACTTTTTGTTATTAGTATCAAAACAACGATGCAAGTAGTAGGTCTGTGAGATGATCATGGCTGAAAGTTGAGATTCATCACATACACCAGGGTAACGGTATTATCAATTATCATAGACCTACCATCCTATTATCGACGGTAATGAATAAAAGTTCATTATTTCCACACACACGCGCACATACACACACAAACAATTAAATAAATTATGATTTTTATGTTTTCTCCATATTTTGTGATTCTTATTGCATTGGCATCATCGGCTTTTGCCGATCGATCGACACAATTATCACACCAATCTGCTTCCTCTTGTTGTTCGTACAACGAAGTTTTGATGGCTCGCAATAAGCAATACGACAAATCTTTGGTTGTTGCATCCAGCACAAGAGAAAGTCGCTCGATACCTTCTGCTCTGCTTGTGAAAAGTAATATTATTGTTTGGTCGCCTCGTGGAGGATCTAATGCACGAAACACCAATAATAATAATAGTAGTAAAAATAATAAGAATACGCCGACTAGCCAGAAACAACGATGGCAGCTCATTGACAAAAAACAACGAAAAGGAGGACAACAAAAAGCAGTACAACACAAACATCAAGACTTTTCGTCATCATTTTTGAAACCAACGGAAACTGCTGTAGCGGAAGACAATACTGTTGTTAGTATTGTTCCCCATAAACTGTTCGGTATGCCTCGCAGCAGTGCTGTCTTCGTCAGTGTTGCGATATCGGCCATGCTCGGCCTTTTGGGATATCAACACTGGGAGTTGTTGCGTCCCTTTTTAGATAAGCACTACATCCAAGAAACAGCACTATCGATTCTGCAACATTTAGAATCTCAACCCGGTGCCCTGTGGTGGTACGCACTGGGTATGGCATTTTGGGAATTTGTTGGTCTTAGTACCATTCCCGTTGAAACTGCAGCTGGGATGGTATTTGGCATCAAACGTGGATTTATTGCCAGTGGAAGTGGTAAAATGATTGGTGCCGCACTTGCTTTTGGTATGGGTCGATCCTTCATGAGCGAATGGGTCCGAACCAGACTGGCCAAAAATACGGTATGGTCGACCATTGACAAGTCTACCGAAGTCCATCCACCATTGGTAGTAGCGATGCTCATGAAGTTTAGCTGCTTTCCAGAATTTGTCAAAAACTTTGGTAGTGCCTGTCTCGATATGCCCTTTGCAGCCTTTGCCGTTGCAACCTGCTGTCACGGGCTCCTGTACACACTCCTGTGGACGGCGTTGGGTGTCGATGCGACCAACCATTTGGAAAATCCTACCTTGACCAAAAATACTGCCCTGCAGTTAGCGCTCGTAACAGCAGCACTGGTAGGATTTGTTGGATCGCCATTACTGATGGCATGGTGGATTCGAGACATGACCCGACACATTGCTTCGACGGCTGTCGAAGATACGAAAACATCCAAGCGAAAAGTCAGAAAGAATAACCCTTAACCCTAACGTGATATACCTAATAGTTACAGTAATTTTCAGCTCTACAAAACCGGCGTGCAATACATGTCAATTGTAGTAGATAGCATGTATCATACATCATACCCTCATCGACTCTTTTGTTCGATCTTATCTTGTAAGCTCTTATAGATACTTCTTCGTACATCCCTCATGCTAGATGCAATAATCGAGCTACCAGCGGTTAAGGAACTTTTGGAGACACTACGACCACGAAGTCGATTAAAACAAGACCTTCACAGCCATCTATTTCAAGGTAACAGTGCGTTTGACAAATTCGGTCAAATTGCTTGTCGATCTGGAGTAGTATGTCGAAAAGAATTTTTAGAATCCTTTTCTGCGGCAGTTGCTATTCATGATCAGTTTCAAGGAAAAAATAATATTCATCGCATGGCAGATCTGGCGGCAGGACACGGATTACTGGCATGGTGCCTGTTATTACTGGACGAGGTCGATTCACATTCTATCCCAAGACAGAGGCCTGATAGGACTTTAATTTGCATCGATCGGCGCAAGCCTCTGTCAGCCGATGTCATTGCCAGAGCAACGATAGAACAGTATCCGCAATTAGAAGAAAGATGGACCTACATTGAATCTGATTTGACAGCTGTGGTACCGGATCCATCTTGTGTACTAGTGAGTGTTCACGCCTGTGGAACTTTGAGCGATTTGATCATATCTATGAGTTTGTCATCTATGGCACCACTTGCCCTTGTTCCTTGTTGTCACACCATCAATCAAGATCACATGGGATACCGACCACACAAACTATCGAAATTGACAGCAGATGACGTTGCACAGCGAGTGATAGAGGAGAGGGAGAAGCAACGTGAGCACCATCAGCCATCTCTTCCAAGCCTTCAAAAGCAAACAGTGCTGGCCCAAGTCCTAGATGCGGTTCGTTGCCAAACCCTACGTAATGCTGGCTACGAAGTGCACGTGACAAAGATTCCTGAACAGTTCACACCACGCAATCGACTATTAGTGGGGTTTCCACCCTCTATCCCAAGCGTTATTGGTGAGCACCAAGCCGCACCGGTATCGTCTGTCGCACGAATCTTGCTCCAACAGGCCATACCCTTGGCAGATAAACCTGAGAGCATTCTTCAGTGCCATGCGATGCAAACCAAGAGAGACGTATTCCTAACCTCCACTCTAACCGTTTTACGGAATCCACCTACATGCACTAAATCACACCATTTGATGCAGCATTTGTCGTTCTGGCTTGCAGAAGACGACGAAACTTTGCTGCGATCGGTAAGCTTGCACAAATTGCAGCTCTTGGCCGACCACAGCTGCGCAGACGTCGATCCCGGTCTTCAATGTGCTGTCGAAACCCTGGGACCGCCACAATACCATGCGTCTACCAGGAAACATTCGCAATTATACCAATTCATGTACACCACGATTGATGGAAGTCCTGTAAAGAAGATGACCCGTGCCCACGCCAAACAGGTGCATCAAAATATCCGACAACAAGTAAAGGCTACCTTTGGTGACGATATGCTTCGGTCGTGATGATGATTACATTTGTAGCTATGTAGACTGTTATGAGCCTAGAACGAGCGGTGACGCAGCACCTTTAACCGAGCTTTAAGCAACTACCAAGGACAACCCAAGGCAACGCGAATGGATTCACCACTAACGCCACTCGACTCTTCGCTGGCCAGAAAGAGAATGGTGTGTGCTACTTCCTCCGGTGTGACGACACGTTTTGGTGGATATAATGCTGCTCTTTCTTTCCAAATATCTTCTACCGTCACACCCTTGTCTTTGGCCTCTTGCGCGGCTGACAGATCAGCCATTTCTGTTTTGACCCAGCCCGGAAGCACGGCATTGGCTGTTACACCATAGGGACCTCCATCTTGACAGGCAGATTTCATTAATCCTATTAATGCGGCCTGGTATGGGATTTTAGTATGCAGCCAGAAAAAGGAAAGGCAACAAATGCATCTAAAACCTGCAATGCTCTAAACTCAAATCTTGCTTACCTTTGAAGTATTGTAACCAACTGCGGCATGTTCTGCATCGATTGCCGCAGTCGAGGAAGTGTATACGCACCGCCCGTATCTTCGTTTCACCATTCCTGGTAGGACTAGTCTGGTCAGGTAAAACGGTCCGTCCAGGTTGGTAGCCATGGAATGCTTGAATTGTTCCACATCAGTCTCGTGGAGAGGAACTTCGGCTGCTGATCCGACGCCATGATTGCAAACTAAAATATCAATGGGTCCCAAAATGCGCTCTGTAGCGTCCACCGCAGCACGACATCCATCCATGGTGGACAAGTCCGCCGCAAAATAGTGTGGCAGAAATCCTGTGGCAGCCAGATCGTCTTCACTGCGAGAGACGGCCATGACTTTGGCTCCTCCATCCAAAAAAAGCTTAGCTGCTGCAGCTCCAATACCACGAGAAGCACCCGTAATGAGAACAACTCGACCAGAAACACCAGGCATGATAATGACAGAGTAGCTAACATATACCTTTGCTTGTTACATGCTTGGGACTCGGGATGATGGCAGTTGGAAAGATCTTCCACACATACATCTCAGGAGTGCACAAAACCAAACCGAAGATCCAGACAATTAGCGTTAGCGTTATGGAGGGAAAGATTTTCCATAATAACATGGCATCATCATTATTCATTTTCTCTCTGGTTCTTGAAAACGAGTGCGCTCATCATCAGCGAAGATGCAAGCGAAGATGCAAACGAAGATGCATGATGCACGCACGACAACAACTGTCTCTAATGCACCAGCAAAGATATGAAGGATCAGATAACCAGCATGGAACCTTTTGACAGCGAAATGAAGTATGGGTCTATCCAGAGGCATGAAACTTCAAACAGTACGAGCACTACTATGCCACCTGCTCGAAAACCGGCTTGGACCAGGCGATGTTCTTCTATAGATGTAAATCAAACCTTTTTCGGCGAATTCAACGAAACTTCGGCAGGCTGGATAATAATATTTCTTGGTTTCTTGATTGCTCTAGCGATGGGCTGTTTAGTCGCGGTCATACCTCAGATTATGACACAAAGGTATGCTGAAGAAGTATTTGGTAATGGGAGTCTCCTGGACGATCGTAATCCGCTATTTTGCAGCTCGTGCGCTTCTACTGTGGATCGACCGGAAGCTTGCATTAAAGGATCCAGCCAGGCACAAAATGCCGCTTCCAACTTTGCGTTGGTCAAGAATACACTGGCGCTGTTGTTGAACACAGTGACAGGTAACTATGCGGACAGCCACGGACGAAAAGGTAAAGATTGGTGCAATGCAGGTCAAAAGCTTAAGGTTCACTAAAAAGTGCACTTTCTAGATCGACTTCAGCGTGCGTCTAACACCCAATATCTACTTATATCTAACCCAAGCGTAGGCATTCAGATTTTACTTTTGGTGTTCCTGTCTTTGGCGCCAATAGCTCTCCTCGCCGAGCAGGTTTTCTCGAGTCTACCACCGTGTTTGTTTTTTGGCGTAGATGCGTTGACTGGGTCCATCAAAGTTTTTCCCATTGCCTTTACGCAGCTCTCTGACACGGTAGCACCCAAACACCGAACACTTGCCTTTGGTTTGTACAACGGTGCTCTCCTAGGCGGATTTGCACTCGGACCGTCCTTGGCGACGTTTCTGGGAAATATCCAGGTGACCATCTTGTCGATGCTTATCCGTATTTTAGCGCTCGTGATTGCAGTACTATTTTTGCCGGAGACTTTGACTTTACCAAGCTGCAAAAATGCAATTCCAAGGGAAGTAGAAGATCAGATTCAAAAGGAGTCCTGTAGTGGCTCATCTTTGTGTTTTTTGATGCTGCGACCGCTTTGCGAAATGAAGATCCTTCTGCGAAATAAGTCCATCGTACTTCTCTCCATTGCTGCTTTTCTCGGCAAAATGGTCTTCAGTACATACATTACAACCTTCTTCTTTTACATTGAGAGCAATTTGGGTGCCACAAATCGAGATGTTGCAAGAATGATGCTTGTGACGGGCGCTTTGGGGATGGTGGTCCAAGTTGGCTTCTTCAAAGATCTTGTATCCTTTTTCGGAGAGCACAATCTTTTGGTCGTGGCGTTTTTCTCTGGATTTGCTCACAGTTTGTGCTACGGCTTAGCACCAAACCTTTGGGTTATTTATCTGGGTATGTGCATTTCTCAGCTGACCAACACCAACGACTCGCTGTTATCGTCGTTGGCTTCTCGCAATGTAGATTCTACCAAGCAGGGCAGCATTCAAGGTGCACTGTCTGCATTGACATCCTTGGCCGAAGCCATTGGTCCAATCTGTTTGGGCTGCATCTACCGAATTTGGCCGTTTTTTGGTCCGGGCGCACTGTTTGTCGCAGGTGCTGTGCTCTATGGCGCTGGTGCAGTTGTAGTTTCGAGAATTCCCGTCAAGTCTGAAATGCAAAATGGCGCGTTGTATGCTGCAATTCCTACTTTGGATACTTCGACTATCGTTCCGGAGGAAAGTTAGGAACTGCTGTCGTAAAGGGTCAAATAGCTTTTTGGTACGTTCCACTAGGAATGTACACTACTAGACTACCGTAAAAAGCTAGTGTGGAGACTATAGAGTAAATATAGATGAATATTAGATATTATGGATAAAAGACTAGTGGTTGTGTACGTATAGGAAGCAGGCAGTGGTAGTACGACCTAATAGAGTAAGGTCTAACTCATGAGTCCCATGTATTCCATTGAATCTCCTAATGTGGAAACAAGGTAAACTGCCATAGTCCACCTGGGCTTAATTTGCTACTTTTACTTTACTTGGACGCATGCTCGCCTTCCTTGGAATTGCATGTCTGCGAAGATTCGCTCAGTCGTGTCTACGAGTTGGCAATTGTGGTTAGCCTGATCTCTAAAATTGCTATTCTGTACGAGTGCGTAGTAGTAGACCTCCCACCCGAGCAATAAGACAAAAAATCGCATTGTAAAATCACGTGGATTCAAAACAGAAACGTTACGCTAGCTAGAGTACGGTCTGGTCTACAAGGACTTCACCGCGATATTTTTTATTTGGTGAAACCTGTATTTTAAAGCAAAAATAAGTGATTATCTCTTCTCTTGTCGAGCATTGTTGATCTCGCACAGTAGAAATAACGACAACAATAAACAGCAAGCAATTAGAAGCTACTGTACTTCTTAGCAGTTAAAAGTGTACCAATGTCAGTAGCAGCTGTTGTCTCCAAGGTCGTTTTGACGACTGCTGCTTTTGTTTTGGGCGTGTGGGCTTTTTTCAAGACTCAAGCTGTTACGAAAGAGTATTTTGAACCCATCATGGCCGCTTGTAGTTCCTCTTCGAACGATTATGGAAGTGTTAATGAATTTGCAGAGGCCACTGGATACCATCCCTACGATACGCGAGTTGGTCTGGTGGTACTAGATCCCTTCATTTGCATTTTGACGCAGTTCATTCACAACTTGGTCGAAACGTATCCAGCGGGTCTCTTATCATGGGGTGCCATGCTCATTACCAGTATTCCAGTCACTGTATTGATAACACTGGAGGCTGGTAGGCGGGGTAGCACAGGACTCCTTCTGTACCCCACAGGTATTACCCTCCTTTGTCAGCTGTTGGGCATTTCCATCATTTTTCCTGTCGTGTGGGTCCCAGCGTACTACTTGGGAGCAAATCCTGCAGGATCAGTATCCATGCAACGATCAAAAATGGCCGTCTTTTTCCTGGTCTCACCTGTTGTAATTACCATGCTGGTGTTTGTCTTTTTGGAAGATACACAGAGGTCCCTTTGGACACTCTTGGTGGGTATATTGGCCGGTCCCATTTTGCCGTTACAAAATTTGTTCGTCTGGTCGGTAGGACCTCCTCCCGACAAGCTCAGTCCGTTCTTAGTCATGAAAAATGCCGAGTTGGCAGCCACATCGTACGGATTGGCCGGACTCGTAGCTCTACTGGGATGGTTTTATTGGATGTACGTGGTATTGACAACCTACAGTACCGACTATGAATCGTTGTGGAAGGATTTGTGGACCGAAGCTACACCCGCCGTACAATTCATGACAATCGACGCCACAATTTTGTGGGCCAGTCTGGTACTTCATATTGGATCACGATCACTTAAAAGTATGATGGAAGCCCTCTTGTATACTCCGTTTTTTGGACCTGGTGCCGCGTGCTCGATGGCATTAGCGTCTCTGGAACTGGCCAGTATTCCAGCGTTATCTCCTGAGCTTATTTCTGGCAAGAAGACGACTTGATTTCTACTGTAGAAAAGACATGTGACATTTGTACTCAAGGGTGCACATAGTAAATTTTTTATCAATTGCTAATAGAGAGAGAACCAAAAACCAAAATGACACCAATATTGTCAGCTTTCAAATCCTAGCATCGATCACTTCTACAAGGGCCCACAAACATAACGAATGTTTTGGCGCTATCCACGATTATGTCCAGCAGTGCATAAAGAAACTGGGAGGACAAAAGGTAATTCTTTGCGACACAAATTACAACTAAGAGTGACACAAAAATCCTTGTCGAGCTATTTTTGGAGTATTATTATTTATTTTGTCTATGCTAGGGCATTACTACTCCACTACTGCTTGCACCTAGCTAGAATTCAACGAAGAATTTTTGTAGATTGCAGTTTTTCCGGGATCTCGTCAATTACTTATTGGAAGTGCAGGATTTTTAAAGTGAAGTTTCTTACTCACTACCCCTTGTCTAATATTTTTTCTACTAGCTAGACTAGTAAACTACCTAGTAGCTACTCGGAGTAGTAGTCTACCAGGGGTAGTAGACTACTACTTCTACTACAAGTAGCTAGCTAGTAGTAGACTAGAGTAGTAGTAGCATATGATGTGTTATCACCAATCGAGGGATATCCCTACCCCGGGATGGGGAAAAACACAATCCCGGGGTTGTTTCTGGAAATAGCATTTGTTGGGCTTAAGTAATATGAACCGTTATTTTTAACAGCATGTGATCTAATTACTATCTCAGTGCAATTTTATTAAATAATGGCCCATTGGCTGTCAATAGTAAAAATAAAATGGTCAAGCCCTTTTAAGCTAGCATTTAACAGGTAGCTGCTGAACCACTTTAATTTAATTCATTGGAATAAATGTATTAGTCTATTCGTGTATTAAAATAAAATGGTCAAGCTCTTTTAAGCTAGCATTTAACAGGTAGGTGCTGAACCACTTTAATTTAGTAATTCATTATTCGAATAAACGTATTTATTCGATTATTCTAGTGTACTGCTTTACCTACTGTAAACTTATTCACAATCGTGTGTATTAAAATAAAATGGTCAAGCTCTTTTAAGCTAGCATTTAACAGGTAGCTGCTGAACCACTTTAATTTAATTCATTCGAATATGAACAAACGTATTTATTCAATTATTCTAGTGTACTGTTTTACCTACTGTTAACTTATTTGCAATTGTGCGTATTAAAATAAAATGCTGGTCAAGCACTTTTAAGCTAGCATTTAACAGGTAGCTGCTGAACCACTTTAATTTAATTCATCTATAGAACTTAGCTGTACAATATTAGAATAGATTGGACAACGTTTATCTAAATACAATGTAACATTAAACTATTTATTCCGAATATAAGCATAAAATATATCCCGTGATTTTTCAATATCCCGGAATTGGTGATCACTAAATCGTCAAACAAGCCCGGGATTTGGATATCCCGGAAAATTGGATACACAGCCCCGGGATTTTTTCATATCCCGGGAATGGTGATAACATACTATGAACAATATAATGTTGCCAACCTTTGTAGTACGGTACCTGGTACGTGGTAGTAGTCTACGCCAGTACACCTGGTACTACTAGAAAACTACCAGGTACTACTCTACCTGGTACAAAGATTACAAATGTACCCGTCATTTTTTCAATGTTCTGATGTACTGGTACTACTGTAGCTAGCTACTACCGTAGACTACTTCCGGGACGTACGCAATAAAAAAAATTGAACATCCGGGACGTACGCAATAATCCTTCTCTCTCTTGAAGGGATTAGGTTTTGCGATGCTTTCTGTCCGATTTGATCAAAGTACATATGCTTTGGCATTCGATTTAAGATTCGTGACTTGTTCACTAGATTTGTACACATATCTAATGGTACAAGTCGCCTTCGACGATTAATGATGTTGTTTTTAGAAGTCACGTGATTCGCAGTGGCCAGAAAGCTCAACACATCAGCGGAAATCTGCATTATTTGTTTGTCCTCTACAAGTATTGCAGTGCTAATGATACTCATCTGCCATTTCCTGTTCACAAGCTACAGATTTTCAAAAGCTGAAAGAGGTAGCCTAATATGAACCTTGGAATCCTGGGCGAGGCAGATCCCCAAACGGAGGAAACTGCAGCTGGAACAGGCACCTTGGACACCGGCATTGGTCCACTGGCATATCGCCGAGAGGACGTGGTGGACCACCAAGTTCAAGTTAAAGAAAATTTCGTGCTACAATCCCTGCAAGAACATAGCAGCATTTCCGCACTAAAGCCCAGCAAGAAAGACACTCCTGCTGACAATAGTCGTTTTGCATCAGTTGCAAGCAAACAGCTACGAAAGACTACTAGTACTACAACACATGTTCCCTCCAAAGCCTCAACCTCCACAGTCAGAACCAAGGATACATTCGCCACAAGACGCCACCACAAGCGACCCACTTCCAATCCACGGGTTCAAGTATCTTCTCGTCCTGCGTCCTCTTTACCCGAAGAAGAACATCATCAAAGACGACGCACGACAAGCGATTCCAGAACACGTCGCCCTAAATCTTCTAACAAGAGTCGCAGTCGCAGCACAAGCAGTCCTCGTTCTCGTCCTACTGCAATCACCAAACGTCGTACCATGCAAGATGTTTCGTCGCAATCGGCTCCTACCACCACAACCTCTACCAGGCAGTCCACTGATCGCAAAAGCTGGAGTGATACTTCTAGCACTTCCAAGCCACTTGCAACTATTGGAGATTCACAGATGTTGAATAAGGCTTTAAAGCAACCCACAAGAGGAGAGCGATCGTCTACTACCCGTCATGAGATTAAGACCAGACGTCACAAGGAGCGAGTCGCGGTGGAAAGAGAAATGCATCAATCGGTGCCTATATCGTGGGAGAATGTCCGACAACGTGGCAGTGACAAACGACAGTCGGCGGCAGGTAGAAGAACGTCGAGTTCCATCACAACTCGTCTACTTTCGCAACAGCAACAACAAGAACGAAAGCGGAATGCCATACTCGATGCAGCATTGGAAATTGACGAAGTTGCTGATTTGGATAATCCATCAGTATCGACGCATGAAGACGACAAAATAGACGACGATTACGAGGATGATCGACCTCTTACCGCCCAAAGAAAACCTTCCAAACGAAAGAGCCACCCTCGTTTAAAACCTACCGCCATTGTGCGCGAACCTATCAACGCGTCATCAGCCAACAAGGCACGTCAGCACTGGCAAAATGCATCCGATCCTGGTCGCTTAGATTTGGGCGAGTCCAACACGTCTAGACACGTGGCCTTTGCTTCCGATATGCAATTGGGCGACAGCAGCAAAGGCGAAACTTGGTGGAAACATCAAACGAGCCGAGTTCATGATACGTTGGGAGAGCCGAAACCAGGCGATGTACAGCGAAATGATAGAGAAGAACCAGGAATGGATCGATCTGCGCCTTCACGTTTGGAATATGCATCGCGCCGAAATGAACCATCCTTGTTGAGTATTGGTATTGCTAGTATCGATACCCACGACAGCAACGATGAACCACGAACCAGATCGGCTGCTACTGCTGCCGCGCTACTAGATGATGACGGTGCCGAAGATGATGACCAAAAAAGGAGGTCTCAATCGGAACCGGTAGTGTCATCATCAGACATTGTCAAGAAAACGACCAAAGCATCCAATTTGAAGTCCAAGTTGAACAAATCGTTCAAACGTGGAATTGGTGCGAAGAGATACGGCAAGTACATGTCGACGAACGACTTTCAGGATAGTGTCTTGACAGAAGCATCCGACATTATATCTACTTCTACTGGCAATACGACCTTAATAATGCCCAGTAATCTTACCGACACAGCAGTGCGGGAAGAAATAACAAGCATTGATATGACGGATGCGTCTTACAAAAGTGCACCCGACCCCAGATCAACAAAACAAGCTCAGCAGCAGTCGAATCGTTTACATTCTAGCTTGACGTCGTTGTCCAAACAACAAACACAGATTCGCCGAGGTATGCCACCGCACGGAGGGATTGATCCTTTGGCGTTGCGGGATGATTCTAGTGTCAAATTGTCATCTCTGAAGAGCCCTCAACGTAGGGTGACGGAATCAGTCGATTTCTTGGCCCAGTATTTGGATAAATATGATGATCTAGACACTTTGTTCACGAAAGGATTGGAAGACGCGGCAGCTGCCTCCATGAGTTCCTCCAGGACGAGCGAAGACGTGTTGGAGCAACCATATGTTGGCCAACGTTCTAAAGCGAGCAAGAGTTCCACCGACCAGGTCACCCAACCAAAGGCGCCGAAACGAAAATCGATTTTCGAGAAACTTAAAAAGAATTTTGACGACCTGAACAAGTCCATTCCGAAAATGAGCTCGAAAGGCAACAAAGACGAAAAGAAGGGTCAGAAAATGAAGCCAGGACTTCGCGACGAAGAACAATTTTACGATGATGATAAGAGCGAAGCGTTGTCCTCGCAAGATGTCCACAGCATGAGATCTGCAGTGTCTGCTTCGGCATCCTCCTCAGTGCTCGCTCGAAACACCTTATCAAGTGTCCTTGAACGTGAGACTTTACCACCTGCCGGCAAGTTAGGATACTTGGGACGTCGCTCGGCGGTATCTGCACAATCGAACACTTTGAATGACATGTCGGACATGAGTAAGGGCGACTTGGAATCACCTTTCTCCAAAGATGAAATTCTCGCCGGGCCAGCTGCTTTTGACTTTGAAAGCATTGCAAGAGACATCATGAGCAAGAAACGAAGCAAAACTGTTCCGAATCGTCTTAGCGGTAACCTTCGACGAACGCAGTCTCTTACCATGGAAGATTTAATATCCCCTGAGCTGGACGATGACACCGACCCCGAAGACGACAAGAAAATGACTGCCGCCTTCTCCAAGTCGCTGAATGATATGGATTTTTACCCGGAATCGACAAAGAGTGCAGTAGAAGTTCGTAACGAGCTTCGAAAGAAGGCATCACTTCGTCGAAGGGTAAAGCGCTCGCTGTCTCCTGGTCGTTCTATCAGGGGGAAATCGGCGGGGACTGTATTGGAGAAGGAAGGAGTTAATGCGAGCACCATTTCACTTCATCATACCGTAAGTGCCTTGAACGCATCACCGGGATTACTCAATGTATCCCAAAGATCATTTTCTTCGCCGCGACCTCGTCCTAGGCAAAAGATAGGCAAGACACTGTCAGGACATGGGAGCTCGAGTGTGTTAACGGGCGCCTCTGCCAGTCGTGGGGCCAGCCAAAATAAGTTGCAACGTGCTCTGTCACCTCGAACACAAGGCAAGAAGCGACAGGCTGCTCGCGAAGCTGCCACGGAACACTCTGAAGAGACTGGCCGTGAGAGAGGCTCAGATGGTCCTCGCCGTACCAATCGAGAGAAATCGCCAACGAACAACGCTAATCGAGCTATCGATAACCGATCCAAGAGTACCCGAAAGTCACCACACAGGCCCAGGCGAAAAGCCGCGACTGCTCAAGAAGCAACTCGTGTCTCTCTCCCGTCTGTGCCCGTGTCTCTGATCCAGCACGGAGCAGGCATGCACAGAAGCTTTCCAGAGCTGGCCCACAAGCCGAACAATCACGAGCATGGCCAAAGCCATCCGCATCTTCACTATGGAAGTTCAAAGGGCAATGTCCAGAGTCGGCTCGGTCACACATCATCTGCTCACACGATGATCCGGCAGGCCGAGGAGGTTCTGTTAGGATGTATTGACGACAACAAGATACCTCCACACTCTGATCCTTCTCCCCCCACAACTAGTTCATCTTGTGTAAAGGCGACGACCAAAAGCGATGGTGAAGGCCTCAACAGTAGCAGTCGACTGTCATCGTCAATCGATAAGCATGAGCTCGAATGGGACGACTTTAACGAAACAGCACGACAGCATGCTCTCCAGAGCATTCCCTGGAGAAATACCAGGGGGTTGTCGTATCATCTGCGATTGAGTCGGATATCGGAAATCGAGGACGTGTCCAAACTACAACTGGATGACACGTTTCACAGAATTCATCGACATGCTGTGCCCAAGAGCTGTTTGAAGAGCGAGAATGAATTCTGTTGCAGCAGGAACGATTGCTGTTGCAAGGATTGCAAGTCACCGCCGCTCTATCATCGGCCAGGAGTGGGCATTCTGTACAGCGAGGAAAAGGAGCAAGACACGGCACCTAGTCACCGGGGTCGTTTGGTGCAAGGCAGCGAACATGTGGTTTTCCCCTCGGAAGACACCAGTGGTCGGACAGTCCATACGGCAACATCATCTCTGATCTATCCTGATTGTGTCTTGGACGATACAGCACGACATTTAGTCATGGACGCTTCTTTGGTGTCATTGTACGTCTGATTTTTTTGTTAATTAAAAAAAAAAGACGAGTGGATCAATTTTTGGAAACATTTTGAATTCGTTTTTTAAAAATACTTTTGTTGCTGTAGAAACAGCTACTACAGTATCAGATTTTCTTCTTCTTCTTTAACCAAAGGCTTGAATACCAGTCTCGATGATCAAGTCAAATGTTACAAACAATAAAAATAAAAGTGTCGCGTACGATAAGATCTTTGTATTGGTTGCTGTTTCAAAATCACTGGTAAAGGCCTTGAGGGAGGAGGACTCTTTTGCTGTACTTCTGTACTTGGCAATTTTCTCGTCGACTACGTCCGGTGATACAGTCTTGCCTTTTCCTTCGGTAATTGCCTGAAACAGTGCGTAGGCCGCGTACGGACTGTTGCATCCCTTCAATGACTGCAAAAAATCATCTTGTACGATATATCCCCTCGAGGCAAAGTAGGACGTACTGGATCCCTTTTGATTGATAATATCTGCTTTGGGAACTTTGGCAATCACTTGTTGGATATTTTTTACCGACAATGCAGATGGATACAGCAATCGTACCAATGGATTACCAGTAGAAAGGGAACCACTGTTCGGTTTGTTTGTTGTTTTTGTTGTTTTTGCTGCTTTTGCTTCTGTTAGTCGTTTTTCCTGTGCAGCTAACTCACGGATGAGAGTCAATTCTTTGGCAATGCGAGGAATTTGTAACAGTCCAATACCACCGGCACCAGATCCAGCAAAAAATAAAAAATAAAATTGAGCCACGGCAGATTCTGGATCAGCTTTTTTCAGCAACGAATAACTGGACAGCAGTAGATGGCTGCTGTAACAACTACAACAACTACTACTGCTGCTGCTGGTGTCGCCAACAATAGAATCGATTGCAACGGATGATGTTGTTGCGATGGTAATGATATCATTTGGTAAAAAGGGTGTCATTCCTAATAATGATGATGATGATTGTTGTTGTTGTCGTCGTCGGTTTCTTGCATCAGCAGTGACAGCAGCAGAAGAAAGTGTCACGGTCCGAAATCCGTGGACACCGGCGACAACGACGACGCCGAGCTCGTGTTGGACGCTACACCAAACCACCAGCACCAACACCAACACCAAAGGTAATAATAATGGTTGCAACAACAATGTCATTTTGTTTTTTATTATTTACTCTATTTATTTATTTATACATCTTATCTCTTGGATAGATCGGAATTTCATTTGTTTCTACTTAGTATGCATGTACTCGGCAGGTTGAGGTTTCATGCGCAGGGAAAGATTGGCATGTGAAGAGAATAATACTCGAGTAGGTCTCTTGTAGTACTAGTAGTAGTATGTTAGTACTCTACATCAGAGAAGAGCACCCTACGTATGGCAGAATTTCTCTGTAAGGGTTACAGAGATATCTGCCATGCCCGGGATATTTTACATAACACAAATCTTTTATTTTCTCTAATATAGC
>Ga0210025_1001785_pt1 | contig 22535 bp, 19 predicted proteins | sample CryGeyme20150102_FD_183989 | JGI IMG/M metagenome (GOLD analysis project Ga0210025, IMG submission 183989) | Groundwater microbial communities from Crystal Geyser aquifers in Utah, USA - Crystal Geyser metaG 2015-0102 (SPAdes) (version 2) | ecosystem: Environmental > Aquatic > Deep subsurface >...
GCCTCTTCGAGGCGGATAATAAAATAACCAACACTCTGTGTTGGTTATTTTATTATGCTCGGGCGAACATATTCAAACTAGAGCACGGTCTCTAGACACAACTTGCCTTCTCTGTATTTAATATGAGCCAAAATATTTCCGAAATACTTGTACTATGAAAGTTCGAATCCGACTATGGGTTTTAATTTAACATTAATAAAACTATTTAAAGACTTAATCTTTTAAAAGCACCTAGTGCGTCCACTACACAATTTTTAGGCACATCTTTATATATAAAATACCCAAAATTAGTTGGAAGAACAAAATTTAATGAATTCTTTTCACTTATCTTATCAGAAAAAAAACTATCCAAAACTTTTTCTATTTCAATATCGTTTTGAATATTTTTCAACATTCCAATATTTTTTTCAAATTTTCTAGCAGTCCTAATTATTTGATTATAATTTTTTAAAGACAGCTTCCCTAAACTTTTAGACAAAATGGCTACAAAAATTATACCATACATAACTGCTGCACCATGTCTTATTTCTGATTTTTTCTCTAAAAAATTAGCAAAAGTGTGACCAAGGCTCAATGCTTTATGACTTCCATTCTTGTCATTATAATCAGGTGCGACGCAAGACGCTTTTACCTTCATTGAATAATAAATAAAATCAAGATAACTTTTATTTGAAAAATTTGATAAATAACATTCCATTTTTTTAATAACTGTATCATCTCTTCTTATTAATGCATGTTTCCATACTTCTGATAAACCCAATACTTTTTCATCTTTTTTGAGAGTTGATAAAAAATCTAAATCACTAAATACATATTTAGGTGAATAAAAAGACCCTAGAAGATTCTTATTATTACCAAAATTTATTGCTACTTTACCTATAACAGAATCAACCATACTCATTAAAGTCGTAGATATCTGAACAAAATCAACTCCTCTCATATAATTTGAGGCTACATACCCAGTAATATCAGATACGTATCCACCACCAACTGAAATTAAACAACTATTTCTTGAGGCTTTAACATTAATTAATCTTTTTATAATTTTTTCACATTCTTTAAAGCTTTTATAATTTGGAGTAGGGTGCAAAATTACAATATCAACTACGTTTAATTCCTTAATTAATTTATTAAAGTATTCCACACGATCTATTTTAGCATTTACATCTACTATCAATACATGTTTATCGTATTTTCTGCTTTTAATTTTTGAAATTACAAAATCAAGCATTTTTTCGCCGATAAATATTTCTTCAGTTATGTATGGAAGTTTAATTGTTACTTTTTTATTCCGCATATTTCTATTATCTTTTTTAAATTATTAATTTTATAATCCATTTCTTTACATGAAGCTTGATCACTTTCAATAGAGTAATAAATGGCAGTATGCTTTTTTATTTTTTTAGCAGCAATTAAATTTATCAACGTATCATCAATATAATATATTTCATCACCTTTTATTTCTTTAAAAACTTTTTTATAAAAATCTGAAAAAGGTTTCGTAACTAAAAGATCACTGCTATAAAATTTCTTTTTAAAAACAGCTTTTATTCCAGCTTTTTCCAGCAACAATTCGCCCCATCTTTTAGGTATTTCAGTTGCTAAGTATAAAACGCAGCCAGAAGAAACTAAATCATTAATTATTTTTTTAATTTCAAAAGTTATTATGGTTTCTTTAATTATTCTATTCTCAAATTTTTCTATACTACTATTTGTGCAGATAAACTCCCAAAAATCTTTTTTTTCTATCGTTCCGATAGCATATAACAGATATTTTTTCTTAAATAAATCATATGATATTTTATCTTTTACCAAAGGATAAATAATATTTGTAGCAAACATTGGCTCTTTAGTTATTACACCTAATAAATCAAAAATTATTATTTTTTCCATATAAGATAATCATTTAATACTAAATAATCAATTTTATTTTTTGCAAACATAACCATTGCATCTCTAGGTGACTCAACTATTGGTTCACCAGAATCATTAAAAGAAGTATTTAATAATACTGGCAGACCAGAAATATTCTTATATTCCTTAAGTAAATTATATATTTTACCATTTGTTTTTTTGACTGTCTGTAATCTTCCTGTTTTGTCAAAATGAAGCACAGCTGAAATATTTTTTATTTGAGATTGTTTAGATTTTGCAACAAGAAGCATATACGGACTTTCTGTATTAATCTCAAAATAATCACTTTTATACTCATCTAGAATAATCGGCGCAAAAGGTCTAAACATTTCTCTATGTTTTATTTTCTCATTTAAAATATCTTTCATTTTGGCAGGATTTGGTTTAGTTAATATACTTCTATGCCCCAATGCTCGTGGCCCAATTTCACTACTACCTTGAAACCAACCAACAATATTTCCTTCATTTAATAATTTTGCAACTGGCTTTGTAATATCTTTATATTTTTTATACCCAAAGTTTTTTGATTTCACCTCATACGGCAATGGATATATCTCTTGCTTTTTCTCAATTACATCTATGATTTCTGCATCTTTATATTCTCTTCCCAAATAAGCATGTTTAAGATGTATATCTTTTGGATTACCAAATTTATTAATATAACCATACAATGCGTTTCCCAATGGTTGGCCAGTGTCATCACAACAGGGTGGGATAAAAATATTCTTAATAGGTGTTTCATCAAGTATTTTCTTATTAACAATGCCATTCAAAAAAACACCACCAGCTAAACATAAATTATCTATTTTATATTTTGAATATAATCTATTTATTAATTCAATTATTATTTTTTCAATTTGATCTTGAATATAGAAGGCGGCATCTTTATTATTAAAACCAGAAAATGGTCTTCCAAAATTTAAATTATTGTTTTTGGCAAAATTTACAGCACCATGATAATAATTACCACTTAGTTTGCTATTTATTTCACAATTTTCTGATATTTCAAATAGGTTGATACCCTTCCCGGCATCCTTGCCGTAAGCAGCCAGGCCCATTGTTTTACCAGCTTCTTGGGCGCTCCAGCCACAATAATTAGTGAAAGATTCATAGGCTCTACCAATCCCTTGGTATATAGATCTTTTAGAATTATTTCCACCTACTTTTGTTATTTTTTTATTATCAGCTACATAGTAACTTTCTGTATCATTTTCATTTCCTAATCCATCAATTACAACGACAAGCGATTTCTTGAAAGGCGATAAGAAATAACTTGAATAAGCATGGGACAAATGATGATCCACCGTAATAAACTTCTCTTTTTTAAACCCAAGAGAGACAAGGTCTCCCATAAAATTATCCGGCAATCTTTTGTGATAACTGCTGGAAACAAATAAATCAACGTCGGAAACATTAATTTTCAAAGCTTTAAGACAATAAAAAAGTGATTTAATATACCCATCTGAATTCTTTTTTCTATCAAGTCTTTCTTCGGATATTGAAACAATTTTTCCGTCATGTATAATAGCACACCCACTATTATGCCCCGTGTTAAAACCAACCACTGTTTTATTGTTATGATTTTTATTTTTGAAACTATGCATACTTATATTTTTTAAGCCAATTTAATATTTTAATATACTCTTTTTTTCTTCGACTAATGCCATTTTTATCTTCTATTATTTTTTCAGGAAGAACTACGTCAAAATTAAATCCCTCTAAATAATTATTAGCTCCTTTTAAAACATCTTCGTAGCTTAAAGCCTCAATACCTTTTTGTTTTAAAAGTATTTTTAATAAAGTATTTAATGATTTATATACTTTTTTTTCATCAATATCTGCGTAAGGAATCAGTGCCCTCTTGTATTCATGCAATATCATCGTAAAACTAATAATACTACTCCAATAATAAAAATCTGAGTTAATTAATTTTCCTATTTTATTAAACACAACTTTGTCACACTTTCTTGGCTCAAAGATTCCTTTTTTTATTAATTCTAAAGCACAAACAGTCTTTGGGTCTTTAAAAATATTTTTAGACACAAATTCATCAATTGAATAAAATGTTGTACCTATTTTAATATTTGACTTATTATTTTTTAAAGCTGAAGTAAGTGTTTTAAGAATTTTTTCATTATACTCGTTAAAAACTATAAGGATATCAATATCACTCCAATTAGCTATAATATTTTTTCGGGCAAGACTACCGGTTACACAATAAAATAATAGCTCATTAGATAATCTAGAGTCTAAAAAATTAAAAAAATCATTTTCTACTTTTTGATATTTTTCTAGGTATTTATTATCCATATTTATAATTTATTAACCACTTCTTTTAGATCTTTAAGATTTTTAATATCCAAATTATTATAAAATAATTCCAAATAACCTAATGATAACAACATATCTTTTTTGCTCATTTTTGAAACATCGAATACTGCCAACACTTTCATGGCAAAATAATTTTTAAAATCATTATACCAATCATCGTAAATTCCTATATTTTTTATAACAGGAGAAATAACTTTATCAATATAAGATAATATAAATTCTTTTCTTTTCTTACTAATTTTATGCCTTATTGAATTGTTTATTAATGAAACATTATCTAGTTTATCACTATTTTTAGTATATTCTTTTAAACTACGATTATACTTAGGGGACAAATAACTACCCTGAGCTAAATTGTACCAAAAAAACACAGCGAACTCAGCCATTACTGGGTTTTTTCCACCAGCTAAATAATCAAATAAAACTGGTTTTGTCCCGATATTCAAATCGTTAGGATCGCACTGAGAAATAACACTCCATTTATTTATTTTAATTTTAAAATATTTTTTTACAGATATAATAATGACTTCAGTATTTAAAACTATTTCAAAATTATTTAATTTAAATTTTTTGTTTAAACATCTGTCCAGGAAGTCTTTTGAGTAAAAATTGTTAATTCTTGTCTTTATTCTATTACTAAAAAAAATATCTGAAGATGTTTCTTTGGTTTTTGAAATCGTCTTTATAAAGACATTTTTATATATATTAAGTATTTTTGAAAATAATAACTTATCATCATTAAAAGAATGGTTATTAAAAAAAAGATTCACTAATAATCCCGATTGAGAATCGACAGAGTTTTCATATTCAAAAATCAAAATTCCATTTTTACTAGAAATTTTGTGATTATAAATTAATCTAGAAACTGGGTAGTACTCTTTTAGCTGATTATATCCATTTAATTCTCTATCGTACTCCTCAATAGTTAATACTTTATAGAAAAATTTAAACTTATCAATAGCAAATATGCCATTTATATTATTTCTATTTTTATTTATTTTTAAATTTTTTATCATTTTTTAAAAATATTTAATAATTTCGACGCCACTTCTTTAGGTCTTAAATCATAATTAAGTAAATCATTGATATCCAACCATTCTATCTCATGAATACCTTCATAACCAGAATTTACATCATATTCAGGACCATCTCCTGTGCCAAGTTCTCCGGATACAATATCACAAAAATAAAAATGCTCTAATTGTTTAATCTCCCCCCTGTCAAATCTCTCGGATGTAAAGTTTTTAATTACTTTTATCTCTACGCCGAGTTCCTCTTTGCATTCCCTTTTTATGGCGGTCTCTAAATCCTCACCTTGCTCAACTCCGCCACCAGGAAAAACAAAATATACTAAATCTTGTTTTGATCTTTTAATTGTTAAAAGCTTGTCATCTTTGATAATAATAGCACGAACTCTGTTTAGCATAAATGATATTGATAATTTTTTTATAAAAAAGGAGAAGACTGTTTTAAAAATCTTCTCCTATTGCTAACGTTAAAAAACGAGTGTCTGTTCAAATTTGAGAATATTCTCAGAATAACCGCCATCTGAATTATTAAAGTTGATATCGGCTATTTTACTAACCATCTCAGCACCTCTGCTTTTTTTTACTTGATCTTTCTGTTTTGTTTTCTCCCTGGCTTCAGATAGAGGAATGTCTAGTTCCGCAGAAGCACGATTACATCTTACCTCAAAAGAAGCATCCAAATAAACGATTTGAAATTTTATTCCAAAAAGCAATTTAAGAAAGGCCGGGGTGTATGGTTCGTGTAAACTCTCAATAGTAAAATCCTGAACATAGTAATGTGTTTTGCAAAAATGCAAAAATTCCATCGCAATATTCTCAGGTGTGTCATCCTCGCCACGCCGCTTCAAAATTTCCACAAAGTAACCAAGTTTTAAACGATAATACCCATTATTTTTGCGGAAATGTTCCGCAAAACCGCTTTTACCGCATTCACTCAAACCACCGAAACCGATAATACTCCTTACACTACTTAATATTTCAGACAAAGACGACTTAGATATTTTATTAATTAATAATCTTAATTTGTTTTGCGTCTCACAAATTGAGCTATTAACCTTTATTTTTTCTGTCGCAGCATTATTGAAATAATAATCTATAGCTTCTTTGAGTAATTCTTGATACATCAAATAATATTCATTTTCTTCTGCCGTAAAGCAACTTGCCTCATTCTGAAACAATGAAATATATGGAGTAATCGACTTTTGATATTCCACATCTGGCTGTAGAAGAATATTATGCTCATCTTCTATACAATAATTGAGATTTTCGGCAAAAAATAAATCAACGTCATTCATAGAATCCATGATATTCGACCCCGTCCTTATTGATATAGTTGCTGCACACACAGCTTTAAACATCAACGTTCCTCGGTCTAAAATCACAATTGAATCTACAAATTCTGAATTTCTCTTATTCAAAGATTCAATAATAATAGCAAGAAAATTTTCAATTTTTACCTCTTTAAACCACCAATCAAACATACCGTGGGTTCCTAGTTTGGGCCACCGCATAGAGTACTCCGTCAATGATTTTGTAAAGCTTAACTGATTACTACCAAAAAAATGAAGCAACTTTATTTGCTGACTCTTTCCAACACCATCAACACCATTGATAGCAATTAGCATTCTAGATTTATCTAGTAGTTTTTTCTTTACCTCTTCTGGCTGAATGCTTTTTAATAAAAAATCATCCAGTGGAACCCATTCAAGTGCGTACAAACCTTCGTAATTTGTCTCATTCTGAAATTCTGGGCCGGACCCTGTTCCAAGAATACCGCCAATAATTTCACAAAAATAGAAGTATTCACACTGTTTCTCATCGGATTCACCCAATTCATAACATGTGAACAAATTGCCAACTTGAACTTCAACACCAAGTTCTTCTCTGCATTCTCTAACCAGGGCTGTTTCCTTATTTTTATCGGTATTTTCAATACCACCGCCTGGAAAAACCCAATACTCTCTTCCTTTCTTTATTCTATGGATGAGTAAAATTGCATTACCATTTTTAATTATGGCTCTAACTCTTTCTTTCATAATATTCTTCTTTAATTGTTTATGTACTGTTTAGCAATATTTTTATTGCTATTTTGGATAATACCACAAGAACTCAAAAATGTCAAAATATTTTTCCGGCAAATTTTATGCCATTTTCAATTACAACATTCAATTCTTCCTGATTCAAATTAGCAATTTCTATTTCTTTTTTTATATTAGTATTAAATGTTATCGGATCGTCAGTGTTTATTGTTACAGAAATACCTAAAGATAAGGCTTTCTTTATTGGGTTAATAAGCCCCCAATTAACAACTCCCAATATCTCATTACTAATCGGACACATATCCAAACATATTCCATTTTTTTTGATAAATTCAATTGCTTCAGCAGACTCCAATAAAGCTATTCCGTGAGCCACCCTATCTGGCTTTAGCTTCTTTAATATTTTTAGATTAATTAAATCACTAGTAAATTCTCCTAAATGAATAATAATCTTCTTTTTAAACTTACTTCTTATTTTTAACAAAGTCTTGTAATATTTTTCAAATTTATCAAAATCGTCTTCATTTAAAGTTATATCGATTCCAGAAATAGAATCTATATTTTTCTTATCAAACAGCGCTACCAAACTCTTTTCTATTTCTTGTTCAGATTTCGTTAAATCAATAGCGGCTATATAAGAAATAGACTTTCCATCATAACCAATAAGCGCATCATCGTATATTTCTTTAGCATGAGCAAGATTATTAACACTTTTCCATCTATCAAGATGCAAACTTAGACGTAAATCAATATGCGTTATATCATATTTTTTCATTTCTTCTACTGTCTGCTGGGCGACTTTCTTAAAATTATCCAAGGTAAAGTGTTTACTATCTGGGACAGGCAATGTTTTCCTTATAAAATCTAATCTATCCTGAGGTCTTAATTTCAAAAATTCCTTATTACTAAAAATACTATAAAAATCATTTAATTTCTCTGGATTTACTATTTTTACGAGTCTAAGAACTGACTCATAATGCTGATGCAAAATATAATACATATTTTTATTTACTTCTTATGTTTATTATAATCTCATAAAGAAATCCTTAAGTCAAAATAAAAACATATGACTATCAATCGGATTCGAACTAATAATCACCTTTATTTACGACACTTTCTGTGAATTTGACTCCAACAAAAAAACTCAGCATAAACTGAGTTTCTTTTATTTTTGGCTAGTTTTACGACAAATATGTCGATTACCAGCACAAAAAATTTGTTGGCTCGGGGGCAGGGATTTCCGCCTCAGCGAATTCGCCGTCGCTCACTCGCTTCGTTGTCGCGGTCAGCGTCCGACTTGCCCCCGGCAAGTCGTCCGACGCTCCCCGCTTTTGCTGAAGCGGCTCAAGACTCGCTTCTGCCCTGTTCGAATCCCCCCGCCTCTTCGAGGCGGATAATAAAATAACCAACACTCTGTGTTGGTTATTTTATTATGCTCGGGGGCAGGGATTTCCGCCTCAGCGAATTCGCCGTCGCTCACTCGCTTCGTTGTCGCGGTCAGCGTCCGACTTGCCCCCGGCAAGTCGTCCGACGCTCCCCTTTTCGCCGCTTTTGCTGAAGCGGCTCAAGACTCGCTTCTGCCCTGTTCGAATCCCCCCGCCTCTTCGAGGCGGATAATAAAATAACCAACACTCTGTGTTGGTTATTTTATTATGCTCGGGGGCAGGGATTCGAACCCCGATAGCCAGGACCAAAACCTGGAGTCCTACCGTTAGACGACCCCCGAATATTTTTATTTTTCACCTATCTATATTATAATATCTAGCCAAAAAGTCAACTCTTGAAAATTAACTGGAAATTAAATCTTTGAATATCGTCTAACCGCAATTAAACTAGCAAAAATGTTGATGAATAAAACAACTAAGAACTGAGCGCCAAAAATGACCAAAAAATTATCAAGATAATAAGATAAAACATTAACACTATAGCCAGTAAAGAAAACTTCTAAATAGGGTTGAAGTAATGTTAATAAAGGAAAAAAGGCGGCAATAATTAACAAAACACTAAAAATTGCATACATCAAAGAAGAAAAAACATAAGGCATGTAGATAAAGAAGTTTGAGGCTCCAACCAAACGCATAATTTCTATTTCTTGGCGATGAGTGTAAATTGTTACTCTAATGGCATTATAAACAACTAATAAACTCGTTAAAGCAAAAACAATAATAATAAATAAACCGACATCATTAATACGCTTAGTTATATTTTCAATCTTTCCAAGAATAATCGAATTATCGCTAAAATCACGAGACTCAATAATTGGGCTATCAAAAACTTTAAGCTCATTAATTAACAAAGCTGATTCTTCTAAGTTTACCGGATGGATTATTAAAGCGGGCGATAAAGGATTTTTGCCAATTTCTTTCAAGGCGGCTAGAACCTCCTGATTGTTTTCATATTTTTTGCGGAAATCTTCAAGTGCCGCCGCTTTAGAAATATAAACAACTTCTTTTATTCTCGAATTTTGGTTTAAAGAATTTTTTAAAAGCATAATTTCCTTTTCCTGCGAATCAGCTTTTAAATACAAACTAATATCAATCTTGTCCTTAATCGCATTAACCGCTCCGTCGCTAATATAACTCGCAGTTGATAAAGTATTGATAGAAAAAAGTGAAAGAAAAAGAATCGTTACCGTGACTATACTGAGCCAGCCGTTTCTAATGATATCTTGAAAACTAAATTTTATAATTCTATAAAGAGAAAGCATATTGATAAAATTAAAGTAAATATTTGCCGTTTTCTTTATCGCTAATAACTTGGCCACTATCCATCGTAATAACGCGACGATTTAAACGATTAACAATTTCTTTATTATGAGTAACTAAAACAACGGTTGTACCAAAATTATTAATTCGTAAAAGTAATTCAATAATTTCATCAGCATTAAGGGCATCCAAATTTCCTGTTGGTTCGTCGGCTAATAAAATTTTTGGCTGATGGACAAGCGCCCGAGCGATTGCCGCTCTTTGTTTTTCTCCGCCAGAAACTTCTCCCGGATATCGCTTCCCCTTCCCCTCAAGACCAACAATTTTTAAAACACTAGGCACAATTTTTTTTATTTTCTCTCTTGAACCGCCAGAAACTTCAAGAGCGAAAGAAATATTTTCCTCTAAAGTCTTTTTTGGTAATAATTTAAAGTCCTGAAAAATAACTCCAATTTGACGGCGTAGATGAGGAATTTCGCGACGACTAAGACGAGTAATATCCCAATCACCAACTTGAACTTTGCCAGAATCAGCTCTTTCTTCGCCAATTAAAAGACGAACTACCGTTGTTTTTCCGGCGCCAGATTGACCAACAATAGAAACAAACTCGCCAGACTTTATAAATAAACTAACTTCATCTAAAACTTTATTTTTGCTGTAAAATTTTGAAACCTTTTCTAGTTTTATCATATAAAATTTTTATTTTTTCAAACCAAATTTTATCAACTCTTCATTAACTTTAAAACTAAGATCACGAGTCGCCGAATTTAAATTAATAACAATAAATTTTTCATTCTCATTTTCAACTTGAGTAATTAAACAATAACCAGACTCATCAAGATAACCAGTCTTAGAGCCAATAATCGCATAAGAGCTAGTTGCTAAAAGATGGTTAGTATTTTTTAAGTTAAAAACTTTTTTAGAATTAATAGTTGAAAAAGAATAATTAGTTTTAGCACTAATATTTTTTAATTTTTCATCACTAAAAATCTCTCTTGCTATTATAGCATAGTCAGAAGGAGAACTCACATTTTCTGAAGACAATCCGGTTGGCTCGATAAACTTTGTATTTTTTGCTCCCAAATTTTTAGCGTAATCATTCATTCGTTTAATAAATTCATCACGACTTAAACCGCTATTTCTCACTAGAGTCTCAACTGTATTATTAGCCGAGCCGATAATTGAAGCATAAAAAAGATCGCCGACTGTTAAAGTGTCACCATCAGTAACTCGTAGTCGAGCTTCTTGGCCAGCGGTTACATATTTATGATTATAGTCAGAATCTTGTTGCCTATAAGTTACAACTTGATTAAAATCAGGCTTTAAATCTAAAAAAACTTTAGCAAAAATTAATTTTGTCAAACTTGCAATAGGCATTACTTGAGAGGAATTTTTTTCATATAAAACTTTGCCATCACTCTCACGAATAACAATGGCTGCTAAGGCGGAAATGTCCGGAGAAACAGAATTTGTGGTGTTAGCTAAAATTAACTTATCCTCAACTTTAAAACTAGAGCCGGTAATACTAATTGGCTCAACTCTGACATCAATTATTCCCGCTCCCGTTGACGCTAGAGCCGAAAAAGAAACGAAGTCAAGATCAATAACTCTGTCAGGATTAATATTTCTATCTGGTCCAAAATCATTAACGGTAACTTCAATTGTTTTGCCATTACTTAAATTTGTAACTTTTAAAACACTGCCTTTTGGATAATCGGGCGAGGCGGCAAATAAACCATTTTTATACTTATACCAACTCGCCCTCCCCTCAACCATTCTCAATTTCCCATCTATCTCGGCAAAGTTTGATTGACTGGCAATTCTAATTCCATATAAGGCGCCACCCTCTTGCTTAACAACTTTAAAATATTTTATTTCACTTGGATGGGAAATTTTTTCAATTAAAGCTTCTTTATTTTGCGTTGAATTTTTAGGGGAGGCCGGAGTTAAGGTTGAAGTTATTTTTGGAGTTTGGTTTAGCGTAGAAATTCTAATACCATATAAAGCTCCTCCCTCTTTTTTAACAACGCGGAAGTATTTTATTTGATCGGGATGAGAAATTTTTTCAATTACCGATGCCTTAACCTGCGACGGAATGCTTAAGGTAAAAAAAGTAAATAACAATAAAATGATTAGAATATTTTTTTTCATTTTGATAGTGTTAATTCGGATTGACTTAAACAATAATTAGACTTAAAATAAATTTAGTTTCGCCCTCTTAGCTCAATTGGTAGAGCAACGGTATCGTAAATCGGAGGTTGCCGGTTCAATTCCGGCAGAGGGCTCATTAAACGAAAGACTCAAAAGCTGAGCTAATTAAAAAAATAATTCCACCAAAGTTTTAGAGCGCTAGAACTTGCGCTGGAATTTAAACTAGAATTTCCAAGTTGCTCAATTTCTTCTTTTTGGATAATAACTACAGCCTCGCCCGGCTTTTTCAAATTTAAACTTGAGCGAGCCTGATCTTCAGCGGCTTGAGGTGATGCTAAATAATCAAGGAATTCGTGCAACTCTTGATTATTTTTTTCGTATTCAGCAATTTTAAGACGCATCGCTTCAATTTCTTTTTCAGCAACTAGACGGCGACTATAAGATTTAGCTAAAGGAAAAGCTAAGAGGATCAAAAAAACAAGGGCCAAAAAAGCAATAAATTTTTGACTAGAAAAAAATCTTAACCAAGCGCTTTGCGGCTCATGTATATTAAGCGCCGAAGAACTACTTCTTGTAATTTTATTTTTTAAACTCATAAGGCTATAATAGCATAAAAAAGAAATCTAAAAAAGAGCGAAAATAAAAATAATTGACTAGATAATAAATAAGCTTTTAGCCGCCAGCCAACTTGTCCGCCGTAGCTTTAGCGAAGGCGGATAAATTACTTAGTTGATGAGGAGCGAGAGTTTATTTTTAAGCGAATGGGATTTTTTTTATAAAAAATCCCTAGCGAAAAAATAAAGCTCTCGTCCGAATCAGGACAAGAGGGATGATTATTTTTTAAATAATATTTTATTTCACACAAGCTAGCTATTTCAATTCTTCCTCACCTTCGGCGTCACCCAAAAACCCATATATTTTCCTCGCAATAATCTAACTTGAGCCTCTAAACAAGGAATAGCACCAAAAATAACAATAGTAACTGGAACCGTCGCCCATTCTAAAGTCATTTTTATTTTTTTAAACCAGCCATATTTCTTGGGTTTCTTTGGTAGTAATAAATAAGAAACAACGGCGGATAAAACCATGCCAATCATCGCAAAAGTCATTAACTTCTGGGTAATAAATGGCAAATTACCTGATAAAACCGTTGAGTTAAAACGATCTCCGCCTAAGAGCATTGGTAGCCAGCCAACAAAACCGATGATTATGGCATTAGTCGCCCAAGCATGAAAACCGTAAATTTGAATGAAAATATGTTCGGCTAATTTCCCTTTTTGAAAGCCGGGATTATGCCAACGCTTAGCCGTATTAAATAAAAGATAGGGAATATTTTCTCCGCCCCAAGCCCAGCGTCGTTGTTGTTTATATAAATTCTTAGCCGTTTTCCACCAATTCTCATCAGTAGTCACATCCATTGAAACTTTAACATAAACCGGCTCAACCCGATAATCGCCATTATAATAAAGAAGGCAATGCCAAAAAATTCTTGAATCCTCAGAAACATTTTTTGTCCCCCAAAAACCAATTTCAACCAAAGCTCTGAAACTCATAGAATGAGAGGAATAAGTTACTAAACTTTCTTGGCGAATTTGCATAATCATCTGCCAAAAAGTGTTAGAAGAGGCAGCCACTCGCGAAAAAAACGGCGAGTCCCAAATATTATTATGGTAAACTGGGACTGGTTGATAACTAGTTAAATACGGCTTAGGAACGGTTAAAAATTTATAAGAAACGGCGAAAAAATAACCAGGCTCAATAACAGTATCAATATCAAAAACTGAAATGATAATTTTATTATAATCAATTTTTTCCTTATCAATTATTTCTTCTTTAACCGTCTTCGCACACCAAGCTTGATTAGCGCCCTTACCTTTTAATTCGCCAACAAGACCATCGGGATGAGTGGTAATAAAAAGATGACCGAATTTATCTTGATAATTTTTAGCGACAAATTCTTGACGACGTTTCACTAATTCTAGGCCCGCCCTCTCTTCAAAAGTAATAGCAACAATCATTTGCTCCCGAGGGAAAGTGTCTTTTAATAAAGCGTCTAGACAACCTTTAATAATTTCTTCATCTTCTTGATAAAGCGGTAAAATTATAAGCTGAGTTAAATCGTTCCAGGTCATTCCTTGGTGACATAAAGCTTGATTAGAAATTTTTTCCTCCCCCTTTAACTCTTTAAGTTCTTCACATTTTTCACGCCAATCAGTTCTTGAGCCTTTTTTTAATTTTAAATAAGCGGTAATTAAAAAAATCGCCATGTAAAAAACTAAAAGCAACCAATAAACATCAAAGGCAATAATAACATAAGCGACCCAAACTGGCTTAAAATAAGATAAAATAATTAAAACTACAAGGGTAACAATAGAAAAAACTCCGGGAAATATTTCTAAAATCCGGTATATTTTTCGATCTCGACCCTGAAGATCGGTTGCTTTGCCGATTTTTAAGTAGTTTAATTCCTCTTGAGCAGTTTTTTGCATATAGAATAAAGGCGTTTTCTCTTAATAATTTAGTCCTTATTTTAATCATTTAAAACGCCCTTTCTTTTTAACTCAAAAAAGCATTTTGCGCAAGCTAAGACGTCAACTAAGGCATCATGAGCTTCAGGAAAGCTAGTTTGAAAAAGTTTATTATAAAGCTCAGTTAAGTTTGGCCATTTATAACCACCTCGGCCATTAGGAATCTGGCAAAAGCTAACTGAACTTTTCATTGTACAAATTTTATTAGCTTCTAATAATTTAGGTAAATCAAAAGACATTTCCTGACGCATTATTTCTGAGCCAACTATTTTTTCATCAAAATCTATATTATGACCAATTAAAAAATCAACGCGACTCGCATCTTCAAGAAATTCCGCTAAAACTTTTTTAATTGGCTCACCTTCTTTCATCGCTCTTTCTTGGGTGACCCTGTGAATTTTAGCAACTTCATCAGAAATAATATAACCATCAGGATAAATGATAAAACTTTTTTTCAACCAATTGCGACCTTCTTTATCAAAAATTGCCCAAGCAATTTGCACCATCCTTGGCCAATTAGAAAAATCATCAAGCGCAGCTTGATACTTTTTTGGCAAACCAGTTGTCTCAGTATCAAAAATTAAGTACATAAATTACTCAAATTTAATTTCTTCACCTTCTTTAAGCTCAAGTTCTTGACTAGGAATATTAGTAACTTCAATTGAGTTTTGAGCTTGATTTTGAACTTGACTTCTCCCTTGAGTCTGGTCCTGATTTTGAATTTTAACTTGAACCTGAACTTGAGTTTGACTTTGATTGGAATTATTTTGAGGCTTTAAAGATCTGCCCTTAAAATCAACTGGAGCAATATTTTTTAAATCATTTAAAGAAATTTTCGGACCACTATCAAAACGCGCTTGGTTCTTATTACTCTGGGGCCCAGCCTTAAGTTCATTTCTAATTTCTTGTAAAAACTCCTTAGGAGCAAAGGCTTGTCGCTCCTCTACTTTTTTATTTTTTCTACTTTCTTGCTCCAACCTCTTTTCTTCTCTTTTTTTAGATAAACAATCCTTACAATAAACCGGTCTAATACCATCGGGCTCAAAAGCTAAAAAAGTTTTAATACCACAGGCAGAGCAGTTAGCAGGAAAACTTGCATTATTATTTTTTTGAGTCTGGACTTGTAATGCGGTTCGTTGATTAATATTATTTAAATTTTGAAGCCTAGCCTCTTGATTGTTATCTAAAAAACTAGGCGCGGAATTAGTAACAGAAGAATTAGCAAGAGGAAAAGAAGAATCTAATTTTTTATCATAGAAAACCACAGTTTTTTTAGCCGCTCCCTCATCACCTATTTCATGCCAACGGGCAATTTTTTCCTCAATCTCAACTCGACTACCGGCATACTTTTCTCGAGAATAATTAATAACTTTATCAGTATTGCCAGTCTTTTCACTTAGAGTTAAGGGTGGTAAACCTTTGGCAGAAAAAGGTGAAGAGGCGATACCATCAATCATTAATTTTAAATACATTTCATACTTTGGCAAATTAACAATATCTTCTTCGGTAAAAGTCGGAGTAAATTCTTTAACTAGTTCTTCAGCATCAGCTGCTCCAACTCTAAAAACTATCATGGTTCCGACGTTACCAAAAACTGCTGGCTTAACTTTCTCACTTAATTGTTCAATATATTGATGGGCAAGAATTAAATTCAAACGATATTTTCGCGCTTCTGATAAAATGTTAGCGAAGGAGTCTGTAGAAAAATTTTGAAATTCATCGATATATAAATAAAAGTCTTTTCTTTCCCCTTCGGGAACGTCAACTCGGCTCATCGCTGCTAACTGAATCTTGGTAATCATCATCGCTCCTAAAAGAGCAGAATTATCTTCGCCAATTCTTCCCTTTGATAAATTCATAATCAAAATTTTTCCGCTATCCATAACTTCACGAATATCAATCGACGATTTAACTTGACCAATAATATTTCTCATCAAAGAGCTTGATAAAAATTGTCCAACCTTATTTTGAATCGGCGAAACTGCCTCAGAGGCAAATTTATCAGCATAACCAGAAAATTCTCGCTCCCAAAAAGCTTTAACAACCGGATCTTTAATGTTAGTGACAACTTGTTTACGATAGTTTTTATCTGACAACATCCTAACGACGCCTAAAATTGTGGAGCCAGGAAAATCTAAAATTGCTAAAATTGCATTTCTTAAAATATACTCTAAACGAGGACCCCAAGAATCAGCCCAAAGTTTTTGAAAAACTCCAATTAACCCGGAAGCGACTAGATGGCGCAAATGAGGTTCAACTTGTTCAACGATATTAAAAGCAATCGGAAAATCAATATCCGAAGGATTAAAATAAATAACATCATGAATTCTATCGCTCGGAATATATTCCATGATTTTTTCCGCCAAATCGCCGTGCGGATCAACCACGGCAACACCAAAACCGGCGCGGATATCACCGACGATCATATTCTCTAAAATTGTTGATTTACCCATACCAGTTTTTCCAATCAAGTACATGTGGCGACGCCTATCATCAGTTTTAATTCCGAAGCGACGAGCTTGATTACGAAATGTTGTTTGGGCAAAAACAGCGATTTCTTTCATTTTTTTATTTTATAGCATTATTAGTTTGCTCAACTATTTGATTCACCTGATTTTGATAACTACCAATTAACTCTTGTAAATAATCAAGGACAAAATCAAAAGATAAAAAACCAAAAATAACAATTAGAATAACTAAGCTCCATTTTACAGCAATAAAAATCCTTTTGTGCCTAACATATTTTTTAATATAACGAGTTGAGGCTAAAATTTCACGACTAAGTTCAAGATTTTGTTCTTGTAGTTTTTTAATTTCGTCATTTACACTAAGGACATTTTCTTTCAAAGTTTCCTTTTCCGAATTTTCCAACTTTAATTCTGGTTTATGATTGTCTTGATTTTTTTTACTTTTCATATTTACTATTTTTATTAACTAGGAAATCTTAATCACCGGATCTATCATCGCAAAATTCAACAAAGTCTCGTCCTAATCTGACAAATTCTTTCATCTCCTTGAGACTAAAACTTTTTTGATTTTTAAAATCGGCATCAACTAAATTGGTATCAGATTTGAAATTTTGTAAATACCATTTTTTAGCCCCTTTAATAAAGCTTCCCATTGCTAAAAATATCTCCTTATCAACGAGTCCTGGGACCATGGTTGTTCTAAATTCATAGGGCAAACCACTAGTCATTATTAGCTTAGCACTTTTTTCTAATTTTTTAAAGTCAACTTTAGCACTAACAGCATTTTCGTAGTGATCGGCATCACTTTTAATATCCATCGCCAAATAATCAACTAGTTTCGCTTTAATTAATTTCTCTAACATTTCTGGATTAGTTCCATTAGTATCAAGCTTAACTAGATAACCAATTTTTTTTATCTTCCGAATGAAGTCAGGCAAATCGGAGTGTAAGGTTGGCTCCCCACCGGTGATAACAACACCTTCAAGTCGCCCGAACCTTTCTTGTAAAAATAAAAAAAGATCCTTACTCGCAATTGAGCTCAGATCTTCTTTATTTTTAACATCCTTTCCCTCTTGGGGCAAGACAAGCATTGGGTTATAACAATAATGACAACGAAAATTACAACCGAAAGTAAAAATTATGGCGGCTAAGTGATTAGGGTAATCAATTAAAGTAAGCTTTTCTAGGCCACCAATAATCATAAAATATTGTTAAAAAGCTTACTTAACTTGAAAAGTTTTTCTGTCCTTGTATTCAGCCGCCTTACCTGGATTATAGTTTTGTACTGGAGTTAACCAGCCAACGACACGGCTGTAAACAATGCATTCTTGTCTCTCTGTTTTAATTGGGCTCATATATTTATGATAATTAGTTAATTAAATTTTTAAATAATTTATTCGGATTGGTTTTGATTAGCGGATCTTATATCATCAACATCAGAATAACCAATCTCCTCATCACATTTTGGACAGAATTTATGTTCACCGGCTAAATAACCATGCTTAGGACAAATTGAGAAAGTTGGGGTAATTGTAAAGTATGGTAATTTATAATTACTAACTATTTTCTGAACTAATTTTTTTGCTGTATCACCATTTGGCAATTTCTCTCCGATATAACCGTGTAAAACGGTGCCACCAGTATATTTTGTTTGTAAGTCATCTTGTAAATCAAGGGCAGAAAAAATATCATCAGTAAAGCTAACATGAAGATGGGAAGAGTTTGTGTAATAAGGATTAGCTTTATCATTTCTAACCGCCTCGGTATTAGCACAAAGAATCCCTGGATATAATTCTTGGTCTTTTTTGGCGAAACGATAAGTACAACCTTCACCGGGAGTTGCTTCTAAATTATAAAGATCATTAGTTTCATTTTGATAATCCATTAACCTCTCTCTCATAAAATCAAGAATTTCACCAGCAAAAGTTTTTCCCTCAGGACTAGAAATATCTTTACCCATTAAATTCAAAGCGCCTTCATTCATTCCGTTAATACCAATTGTAGAGAAATGATTTTTCCAATAAGCACCAAAACGAGCGTGGATATCTTGGAGATAGTACATTGAGTAAGGATAAAGTTTGTCCTCAGTAAAATTCTCAACAATTTTTCTCTTTATCTCTAAACTTTCTTTAGCAATATCCATCAACTCAGCCAATCTTTCCTTAAATTCTTCTTTTGATTTTGAAAGATAACCAAGGCGAGCTAAATTAATAGTTACAACCCCTAAAGAACCGGTCAAAGGATTAGCGCCAAAAAGTCCCCCACCTCGTTTTCTAAGTTCACGATTATCAAGTCTTAAGCGACAACACATAGAACGAGCATCATCTCTATCCATATCGGAATTAACAAAATTTGAAAAATATGGAATACCATATTTGGCGGTCATCTCCCAAGCTGGCTTCAAACATTCTCTATCCCAATCAAAATTCTTATCAACATTATAAGTTGGAATCGGGAAGCCGAAAACACGACCAGTAGAATCTCCCTCTAACATCACCTCAGCAAAAGCTTGATTAAACATATCCATTTCGGCTTGAAAATCCTTATATTTTTCCGGCATCGGCTTACCACCAATAATCGCATTCTCTTCACCAACCATTTTAGAAGGAATGACATCAAGAGTAATATTGGTAAAAGGGGTTTGGAAGCCAACTCTGGTCGGAACATTAATATTAAACATAAACTCTTGAAGTCCTTGCTTAACATCACGATAGCTTAGTTTATCATAACGAATAAAAGGGGCGAGATAAGTATCAAAATTAGAAAAAGCTTGAGCCCCAGCCGCTTCGCCTTGCATCGTATAGAAAAAATTTATAATTTGGCCAAGCGCACTGCGAAAATGTTTTGGCGGATTACTTTGAACTTTTTCATTAACTCCGCGAAAACCTTTAACTAATAAATCTTTTAAATCCCAACCACAACAATAAGGAGCAAGTAAACCTAAGTCATGGATATGTAAATCACCATTAGCGTGAGCAAAGCGAATATTTTCCGGATATAATTTATTTAACCAATACTTCGCCGAAATAGAAGAGGCAATATAATTATTTAAACCCTGAACTGAAAAGCTCATATTACTATTCTCATTCAAGCGCCAATCAGAACGACCCAAATAATCTTCCATCAACTTATTATTTAAAGCATCAGAACTTATATCACGAATTTGTCGGTGTTGGTCGCGATAAATAATAAAGTTTTTTGCAACTTTAATTAATTTGTTTTCAATTAAAACCTCTTCAACAATGTCTTGAATTTCTTCAACGGCGGGAATGCTGTTTTTATGAAACTTCTTATCAATTTTTAAAGCAACTTGTTCAGCTAATTTATCGCCTAAAGCTTGGTCATCAATATCAGCTGACAGGGCGGCTTTGTAAATTGCTTTCGCAATTTTTACTTGATCAAAATCGGCAATTTCGCCTGATCTCTTTCTAATCTTGGTGATAATCTCGGTCATAGTTGTATATTAATAAAAATTATAAGTTTCTCTTTCGCCCTCTCTTTATTTTATTTCTTCAGGCTTGGTTTCTTATCCTTAATCAGTTTATTTATTTCTTTCTTAAACTCATTAGCATCTTTAAAACTTTCATAAACCGAAGCGTAACGAATATAGGCGACCGGATCAAGCTTTTTCAAATTTTTCATCACCGCGATACCGATTTGTTTGGAAGGAATCTCATTCTTTTTTAGTCTTTGTAAATCTCTTTCAATTGAATGGATTAAGCGCTTAAAATCATCTTCGGTAATCGGCCTTTTCTCACAAGATTTTTTTAAACCGCCAACTAACTTTTCTCGGCTATAAGATTCACGGCGACCATCGCGTTTTAAAATAATTAATTCCAAAAGTTCAATTTCCTCGTAAGTTGAGAAGCGAAAACTACACTTCAGGCATTCTCGACGACGGCGAATAGAAAGACCATCAGAGGCAACCCTGGAATCAACTACCTTAGTATCAAGAAAATAACAAATGGGACACTTCATAATTATTTGTTTTTGCTTAAAAAGCTATATTTTGTGGGCTTTTTAAAATTTAGACCACTAAATGTTGTGTCTAAGAGTATTTTAGCAAATTTAAGGGGTGCGGTCAATTGAGCTAATTTTTAAGAAAAAATCAGCTTTTCTTAAAGTTATCCACAAATAAAAAGAAAATGCCTCTATAAAAAAGAAGTGCCGATTCCGTGGCACTTCTTTTTATAATTTTCTATATCTACAATGGCTGAATACTTTTTATTTATTTAACCCTCTATCAGCCCATCTTCTTCCGAATAAAAGTCGGAATAGTTAAATCGTCATCATCTTCAAAAGGATCATCTTTCTTAATCTTTTCTGGTTGGTCCGACATCTTTTTTTCAATTACTGGTTTTAAAGGAATACTTTTGAAAATTGACTTCTTCTCGTCTCTATCCTCTCTTTTAAAAGTTTTTTCTTCCATTTTATTTTTTTCTTCATTTTCTTTTTCTAAAATAAAGTGGTTTGGAGTATAAGATTTAACTTGTTCACCTTGTTGATTTCTACCACTACCATCAAAACCAGTAGCAACCACCGTAATTTTTATTTGATCCTTCATCTTCTCGTCAATAACTGCGCCAAAAATAATCTTGGCGTCCTCATCAGCCGCTGAAGTTATAACCTTAGCCGCCTCGGAGACCTCGGTCATAGATAAATCTGGACCACCAGTAATAGTAAAGACTATGCCTCTAGCGCCATCAATTGACATATCAAGAAGGTTGGAGTTAATTGCGTCTTTAGCAGCCTCAATCGCTTTATTCTCGCCCGTTGCCGTTCCTATGCCCATTAAAGCCGAACCAGCGTTAGACATAACCGCCTTAACATCGGCAAAGTCGGCGTTAATAATACCAGGAACCGTAATAATTTCGGCAATTCCTTGGACTCCTTGGCGCAAAACATCGTCAGCCGTTTTAAAGGCCTCAAGTAAAGGCATTTTCTTATCAATAACTTGTAACAATTTATCGTTAGAAATTGTAATTATCGTATCAACCTTGTCAGCTAATTCAGAAAAGGCGCGTTCAGCAATGTCCTTTCTTTGTCCGCCCTCAAAAATAAAGGGCTTAGTAACAACCGCCACGGTTAAAGCTCCCGCTTCTTTAGCGATTTGAGCAACTATCGGCGAAGCGCCAGAACCAGTTCCTCCACCAAGACCGCAAGTAACAAAAACCATGTCGCAATCTTTTAAAGATTCCTTAATTTCATTAGCTGATTCTTCGGCCGCCGCTTTACCTAAATCAGGATTCATTCCGGCGCCCAAACCCCTGGTAACAGTTTTACCAATATGAATTTTTTCATTAGCTTGGTTGTAATGGAGCGCTTGGACATCAGTATTAATTGCCACAAAGCTAACGCCTTTAATTCCACC
>Ga0210025_1001792_pt1 | contig 22500 bp, 10 predicted proteins | sample CryGeyme20150102_FD_183989 | JGI IMG/M metagenome (GOLD analysis project Ga0210025, IMG submission 183989) | Groundwater microbial communities from Crystal Geyser aquifers in Utah, USA - Crystal Geyser metaG 2015-0102 (SPAdes) (version 2) | ecosystem: Environmental > Aquatic > Deep subsurface >...
ACTGCCAAATATAGGCACAAAGGTACTGTTGTCAATAATTGGATTGGTTGTTGAAGCTGTAGGAGTACCAAGACTTGTTGGTGGGACTGTGGCAACTGGAGCTGTACTGCCAAAGATTGGACTAATTGTACCATTGTTAATAATGGGGTTTGCAGTAGAAGCTGCAAAAGATCCTGAAACAGTTGGAGGAACTGTGGCAACTGGAGCTGTACTGCCAAAGATTGGACTAATTGTACCATTGTTAATAATGGGGTTTGCAGTAGAAGCTGCAAAAGTTCCTAGAGCAGTTGGAGAGACTGTATTGATTGGAGCTGTAGTGCCAAAGATGGGACCAATTGTACCATTGTTGATCATTGGGCCCGTAGTGGAAGCTGGTTGTGTTTGCAGAGCAGTAGGAGTAATTGTTGCATTAGGATCTGTGGTACCAATTACAGGTGGACCCGTACTGTTTATAACAGGCACAGTTGTGCTGGATACAACGGAAGGAGCAGCAGTAGCATTTCCAACTGTCGTGCCATTCCCATCGTCGGGAATCGGTGCTGGCGGAATAATGAGCGGAGGGAGTGATACATTTGTCGTCGTATTTTCAGCAGGAACTCCTGTAGATGGTATCCCTGTGGTTGGAGGCAGGTTATTATCGGTATCGTTGCCGGTTGGTGGAAATAAGTTGGTGTTGTTGGGTGCTAGTGTGCCTTCCACGTTGTTGGCTGGGACCATCGTAGAATTTAAAGTACTGGTATCAGGCGGGGAGCTCGAAGGAAAGAGGAGAGACGGAATAGCTGTAGAAGCATTCATAGATGGATCTACAGTCTCAACTCCTGAGGAATTTGTCGGAATATTCGTCGTTGGATTGGTTGCTGCTGGACCGGACGTAGTGTCCGGAATGCTTGGAAGGCCAGAGGGAGTCATGTTCAAATCATTAGCAAGCGTCGGTAGCACCGTTGCTGGTACGGGAGTCGGTGCTTCAACAGATGAAAAAACGGGACTTGATGTTCTGATCGGTATCAGACCCATCTCGGCCGCTCGCTGTGCTCTCTCTTCCTTGCGTTGATCTTGCCTCTCCTTCCGGCGGGCCTCGTAATCAATGCTTCTCGGTTCCACTTGAGGCTGCGTAGGCAAAGAAGGCTGTGGCATCGTTGATTGTGATAAAAGAAGCAGCGCTGTAGGAGGTTGATTTATCGTTGCTGCTGGGCTCAGCGGCACAGGCGATGGGGTTGTCACTCCGCCGATCGTCGGAAAGCTCGTCATGTTCGAATCGCTGTTGATGACTATAACAGGAAGATTTTCTTGATTCCTTTCTTGATTTTCTTCCCTCCATCGTTGTATGTATCGTTCTCTACTACGAGGTTGGTCATAGCGTCGAAGCTGTGTACTGGAGCTGCTGCTGCTGTTGCTGCTCTTGGATTTGCTCTTGGACGAAAGCCGTCGATGCCGCAAAACCAACTGCGACTCAATAGTTGGAATGACATCTCTGTTTTCTAGTTCGACATCAAGAATCCTTCTTGTTTCGTTGACCCCGTTTCGAAAAGAAGATTGTGCCTCTCCCATAGAAAGTTCCCCGGGCCCCGTTCGGACAGCATCGGCGGCTCCGCCAATAAGAAAGATCAGCCATATCGGCGGCCACCAGCGTATCCCTGACCTCGTCTGAATAGATCTCATCTTAAAATAGACAAACATGTAATACTCCAAAACAATGTGGAACGTTAAGACTGATTTTTGTATCATACTTCTCGTCGTCCAGGGTCGCCTAGTTTGTCGTTGACTTGGTTTGTTGGTGGTGACGGGAAACGAATGGAAGTCATCGTCTCATTTTATGCGATTAATGACTGGCATAATATCCATCCAGGATTGCTTTCTAGTCACTATCCTTTTCCTTATCGAAGGCGCAGATAAAAACATCTCCAACAAACCTACTAGTAGTAGTATGCTCTCCGCTCTCCGGACAGTCTACTACAACTGGACTACTACTAATGTACTAATCTACTACTAGCTAGTATTGATCAGCAGAAATGAAAGAATGTACTCCACTACACACGCCTCCATCGATAATCACCGAATGTAAGGGAGCCTACTAGTATTGGATTTTCTTCCTGTCCTTTGTACAATTTCTCTGGATTTTAAGCCGTCACAGCTTCCTTTTCCTCCACTTTTTTGCCATTCTTGTAGTGATACGAAGGACTTCTCATAGTTACCAGCTCTTCGGCAGAGGTTGGATGAATACCAATAGTCGCGTCAAAGTCAGCTTTGGTAGCACCCATCTTTACAGCCACAGCAATTCCCTGCATCATTTCACCAGCAGAATCCGTAGCTAGGTGCACTCCAACAACCTTGTCAGTCTTGGTCTCCACAATAATCTTAAAGCATGTGTAAGTTTCCTTCTTCGGAAACGAATGAGCCATCGGTCGAAACTTTGTCTTGTAAACAGAAATGTCCTTGAACTTTTCAGCAGCCTGCTCCTCAGTATATCCAATCGTCGCAACTTCCGGCGTTGTAAACACAGTCGATGCGACAAATTCGTGATCAACAGGTCGATCCATACCTCCAAAGACAGTATCTGCCAAGCGGTGGCCCTCCATTAGTGCCACTGGAGTCAACGCAATGCGGTTTGTTACATCCCCGACAGCGTAAATGTTATCAACGTTGGTTCTGGAGTATTCATCGACAGGAATGAAGCTTCCTTTCGTTTCAACTCCGGCGCTCTCCAAGTTCAATCCATCAATATTTCCATTTCGTCCAGTGGCCATCAAAACACAGTCACAGTCTACCTTGTCTCCGTTTTCGGTAACTACGGTCAAAGATCCATCGTCGTTCTTGATAATTTCAGCAGGGTTGGTATTAAATTGCAGATCGATTCCAGTGTTTTCGTTCATTTCATCTCTGATAAGTTCCCGCATATCGTGATCAAAGCCTCGCATGAACAAATCGCCACGGTACATTAAAGTAACGTCACTACCAAGTCCATCCATGATTTGCGCAAATTCCAAAGCAATGTATCCACCTCCCACGATGACCATGCGTTTTGGTTGCTTTTCCAAATAAAAAATCTCGTTGGACGTAATAGTATGTTCGACGCCAGGAATATCGGGTTTGTTGGGCCATCCTCCCACGGCAACGATCGTGTTTTTAGTACGTAGTGTACGAATGACGTTTCCATCAGGACCCTTGACGAGGACTTTATTTTTTCCATCCAGTGCACCGCGGCCTTCAATAATTTCCACACCGGCATTTCCGAGGACAAAATTTTGGTAAACATTGTTGAGTCGAGTTATCTCGGCATTTTTTGCTTCCATAAAGGTATCCCAGTTGAACTTTCCGGGCCCGGCACCTTCCCATCCGTATCCTGACGATTCAGAAATCATACTGGGGTAGCGGCTGGCGAAAACCATGAGCTATAGATTGACGATAGATAAACGGTGTTACAAAGACGGAGATTTAGATGAGGTGATGCTGTATTAATTAAGCAAGAACAAAAACTCGCATCTCTCCAATCTCCAATCCTCAGCAATGGTGAAGCGAACTTACTTTTTTTGGTACACACCCTACGTTGACACACTATAGAAATTGGGAGCACAGAAATAATGAAAGTTCAAGTGCTGATGTTAGAAATCTCAATCTCTAGTGACATTTGACACAATCCAAAGCTTTATTGTCAAAATGGACGCAAAACATACCGTTCCTCCAATAGCCGACCAATTAGGAGCGCCGTGTTTCAGTTGGGTTTCCAATATGGCAACCTTTTTCCCGTATCCTGCCGAGATGCGAGAAGCACGAACACCACCAGATCCGCCACCAATCACAACAAGATCGTACTCGTCATCGTCGCTGGCCTCGGAACTAAGGGTCCGGGACAGATTGGTACTAGCACGAGTTGATAAAGCACGTAGTGGAGCAAAGGCCGAAGACCTGATGGGGGCGAGAGTAAACATGAGAGCAAGAGAATTGATGAGTTTCATCGTCGGAATATTTTGAGGGGATAAAATTATGGTCTGTGATGGTGATGATTATTCGCACGAACGTACAATACTGACTTTCCTTTCATAGAGAAGGTCTTAAAAATTGCTTCAAGGGCCATCTCTCAGTGACGATCTTGTGATAGATGATGAGTCCTGAATGGTGCTCAAGCGAAAACACGTCACACTCATGAGATTTGTGAGGAAAGTTAAAGAATATCTTAAAATCAAAAAAAGATGATACTGAGTCGTGTCTATTGACCAGAGCAAAGACGGTATCAGATGCATTGATCAAAAAAATTTCCAAGTAGCACTACTCTACCAGGTATGAGATTACTGATGACCTAGGAAAAAGCTGCACCAAAATAACAGCCAAATATTTTTATTGCGTGTGAATACAACATTATCTACTCTCTCCTATTTTTTCTCAGGCGACGTTCACAATGATCTTCAGTTCTGCTGGAGTTCCCAAACAGGCGAAACCAAGTGATGCCAGACGGACTTGAATGTCATCTGCTAGATTGGGCCAAGAGTCCGTTGTCGACGCGGGTTCGCCACAATCCGTCGTAGTAGCTGTTACACATCCCCATCGACACAAATCAGCGACGTCACTTGAGCAATCGACGTTGCGAGTTGGACACGCTGCTGCATCTTGAAGATTGCGACTGCGGCGAAGATTGCGGCGGACAACAGCATCTGCTTCTTTCAAATTATCAACCGCTTGGTTGCCATCAAAGATGAATTCTCCAAACGCGGCTACTCCTTTCCAATCTGGAATACGCGTTCCAAATTGCTCGTTAAGAACAGCTTGAATGTTTGTGCTGATGAGCTCATCTTGAGCGTCACTGTCACAGTCCACTACAGCATCTCCATCGTACTGGATCTGAACATCTACGTTGATCGCAACGTCCTTGGGGTTCTCGGCGCACTCTTGCGTAGTTACGGTGGGGGCCAAAGTGGTGGGAGTAGCAGTAGTACTGGTAGGATCGGGAGTTGCGACAGGAACGTCAGTGGCCGTTGGGGCTTCGGTTGGACAAGGTGCGTGAGTGAAAATTCGATCGTGTCGACGAAATGTGTGGTCCAGGCGTTTGCTGGAGCGGCTACGACCAAAGGATCCTCGACCTCTCTTCCCGCGAGCTTCAGCCTCTTCGTCGTCACGCGCTTGTTTAGCAATTCGTTCGCAGAATCTCTCATGTTGCTTCTGGTTCCGCAATGCCGCTGCAGCTTCTTCTGCTTGCTGCCGGGCAAGTTTCTTTGCCTCGCGCTCTGCTTTCCTTGCAGCGTCGTCGGCGTCACGTTTACGCTTTTCTGCTTCGTTCTTTGCTTTCCTTGCCGCTTCGTCAGCGTCTCGTTGACGCTGGCGCTCAGAGCTTGTAGGCCTGGGAGCTCCTCGTTTTCGACTCTTGAGCTGGCGTTCCTGTGGTGGGTCTAAGTCATCCTCGCTCCGGTAGGCTGTCGTGGGTGACATTACTTTTCCATTAACATTGGGCACGCACAATGCCATCAAAAAGAGATTGGCAATCAACAGGATGAATGAAATCTTTCCATTTGTCATTTTAAATTTGTTTCGAGACGTTGTCGGTTTATGACTTACTACTGTAAAAGAAACAAAACAGTCTTTTTGAGCTAATGCTTGCTGGGTTACTTTTATTCTCGTTGACGGTCATCAAGACCACTCTTGCGGTCCTGCGTCTGTTAATTCATAATTCAAACTAGTGTACCAGTTGACCAGCCAGTGCTTTTCACACCAAATGTCTGCTCTGATGACACCGGCGGAAATTCAGTTGCTACATCTGTCCCGAACAGAACTATTAGTAAACTACATGTGTGCGATCATTTGCTTCCTACTGTATTTATTTTTTGTTACGTACTGTAGAGTAATTATTATTAATAATATTGTTCGGTTCACAGCCAGTAAGAAAGAATACACCGAATGCAAACACTAAATAGGAAGAAGAAAAAATGTGCTACGTTCGGACCTGCAGATAGATTATGATCAATTACAGTACTGGAATATGCAGCTGTGGCCTTTCCCTCGATCCAGGTGTAGCATAATCTCGCCAGTCGATCTTTGTTTGCTTGCTTTTCATGGCTTGCTCTCTTGCGTCGTCTTGCGTGTTGCATAGAAGGGTACGGTGGGTTCCGAAAAGGACACAGCTGGAACGGTCTTTGTGACTGCCTTGGGTTGTGGGGACACTCTCGCGGTTACAGTTTTCGAGTCACTGATAGAGCGAGGTGATTTAAGTGGGTTCAACGGCATTGAATTCACTTCTTCAAAGAAACCGCCGAACATTTCTTGGGACCGGGCTTTTATTTCTTCTATTTGTTTCTCGTGTGTTTTGGCTTGTCGGTGGGCAAAGATGACGCCATTATTCATCAGCGAGCTTAAGTTTGGGTTCCTTTCTTGCATTTGAGGACGAATTCGAGTGTTGCTCGTATTATGTGATCGGGTGGTTTTTTTTGCTTTAGCTGGTCCTTCGTGGACAGGTTGCCTATTTGAATCTATTTCTTTGATAGCGAAGGAATGGTCCTCAATCTGTTTGGGCGCCACATTGCGCTCTAATCGCGTACTTGCTTCATTGATTTTACTAGGTTGTCGTTCAGTAGACGCTTTTGGAGGTTGAATTTCGGCGGAATGTTGTGGATGCATGATTACTGCTTTCTTTGCTTTCTCTAATGCCTGTCGCTGCTCGTTTCTGTTATTCACTTCGTTGGCCACAAGCACAGCTGCGTCCTTGGCAATTGCACCAAAGATTCCACAAAGCTTAAAAAAGCCCTTGCCTGCACGTTCAACCTTTGCAAATGCCATATCGTAGGTCAACTCATCGTCTTTGCCAACCTTGGTTGTGCTTGTTTGACGCCTTGCCTCGCTGACAGCTCCAATGGCAACTTCGACGGATTCTTTGGCCACCGAGGAAAGACCTTCAGCCAATGCGACGACACCCTCTTTGGCGACAAATGCTGCCTTTTTTACTTGATAATCGTCGACCTTGATTTTTGGCATCTTGAACTCTGGTAAGACAGGCATGTCGATCCTGGGAAAGTCTATTTTGGGTACATCGAATTGTTGCACATTATGCAACTCCAGTCTGGGCACATCAAATTGGGGCATCTTCATTCCGTGAACATTAGGCCTCTCCATCGTAAAATTTCTTTTCTTTGTGGCGTGCGCTCTTGCAGTTGCCGCAAGGCTGTCAGGCGAAGCTTTCGCTAGACTCGTACCGAACTGCTTTTCAGCCGACACCGCAGAGTCCACTAGCTCTTCTTGTTGAATTAGGCTAGACTTCTTCTTTACTTTCGTGGCACGAGTGGTCTTTGTCTTTTTGGATTTCTTTTTTGGCATTTTAACTGACACTAGCTCAGCAGAAGTCGCCACTGTTGAGACACCTGATACGTCTCCCTTTGATTCCATTACACTTGATGACTCTTCAGCGAAATCTTGAAAGACACTATGAAAGGAAGCAATGGTTTGCTCACGTTCAAGTTCACGCGCACGCCACTTGTTTGCAGCATTCTTATTCTTATTTACACTTTCGACGTTGCTGGTTTTTATTTTCTCTTTTTCTCCTTGGTCGACAGTACGAATATCTTTCTCAAGTGATGGTGCTTCTAGCTCAAACTCGGTGATCTCGTCAGCATCATCATGACCGACTTTATCCTCGTGTTTCAACTTGCCGGAATGTGCAGAAATTTGTTGCGGAGAAGCAATGGCTCGATTTCCGTCTTTAATCACTGTCATACTTTCCCTTGCAGCAGCCAGAGCAGCTTCGACAGCTCTGGCAGCGGCATCTTCCACAGACAAGTCTTCATCATACACTACTTCGGCCCTTGCACCCACATCGTTGCTGTGCTGGACATGCTTAAATTCATTAAACGCATTATCTTCCGCTGGAGCAAAAGATTCGTCCAGTGACAAGTATTTGCCATTGACATCTACTGCTTCTGTATCCACATTGCCATAATCAATAGAAGAAAGCGACAAGGCCACTTTAGCTGCTGCTTCGGTTGACAGAGCGTCGTTTTCATCCTGGTCATACTCAGTCAGCTCTTTGTATTCGCTGTTATCAAAAACATTGTCCGTATAGGTATCCAAAATCTCGTCCGTACAATCATTACCGTAAGATTCGGCCACCTGCAGTAGATCGGAAAATGACTGCTCGAGAAGCTGATCTTCCTCTCGGTCGTTTTCAATGTTCAATTTCAGAGTGTCATGGAAGTGGACATCGTCACTTTTAGGGACATGGAATGAATCGTGTGCTCGATGGACGTCGTCTAGAAATGTTTCGTCATTTTGGAGGACCGCATATTCGTCTAATTGTGTTTCCAAATCTTCCGTCAAGCTGTCTTCGTTCAGTTGAGGATTTGGCTCTTTTTTTTTACGGGACAAGTCATGAGTTATGTCTTTCATTTTTTCGTCCGTCTCTGTGATACCATCATCGCCGTCCTTTTCCAGGACGGCCACATCGGACGACAGAGACTCGGTGCTGTTGGTGGGATTCGTTCCATTGCTGGGTGTCATCTTCAAAGCGGTGCCATGTTCCTCAAAATCTAACAACTCAAGTCCGATATGACGAGAAACAAAACCAGGCGCGTTTTGGACAAAAGCTGTCGCCGGCTTCAGAGTCGCTAACAACACGATGATGCCGTGTGCAGCAGGTAACCGGCTAAATTTCATGTTCTCGAATAAATATGCTTGAGAATATTAACAATAATAAACCCCAGGTTGCTTCCTTGATGTAAAAGTGGCTTTTTAACCCGTGATTTTAAGAAGTGCATTATCTTTTGTAGATGCCTACCATTCTGTTTTCGTCGCCCCTTGCGGTCTTGGTCTTGGATGCGCACATAGTTTATTATTGGACGATTTTGTTGGAGGGTGTCACCGCGTAACGTAAAAAATAAAACCAAAATCTCAAAAAAAACGAAAGAACAATCCAATCCAGGAGTAAACGTCCGGGTGGATACAAAGGTATATCCTTGTTCCCGCCTAACCTTCGACAAGGCCAGAAAGCAAAGGGACTTCGCAACCACTTTCAACTCATTGGCTCTATCTATGTGGGCCGGACGGAAGGCACAAACAACTAGTACGAGTACAGCATTCATGTTGGAGGAAACGCCGCTCCATAGGGGTAAGATATCAGCTTTTCAAAACCTGGGGATTCAGTATCGTTTTCCCAGAACTTCCAAACGTCAGTGTAAGCGTGCTATGATCACCGCCAATATCTTGGCCACGACCATCAGTGTTCTCAACACTTTTGATCCCGCCTTCGGCAACGTAAATATTACTTTTACTCTCCCTCTTTCGTGAGAGCCTGGTTAATCCTCCTGTCGGAGAACTATAAAAAATAGATAAAATGCGATTTTGCTTGAATAGCTAGCCATGAACACCACTCAACCATCCAGGTCCAACGGGCAAATTTGAAAGTATACACCGGCGCTGGCCAAGTAGAATTCTTCCGGTACTCAGACATTGCTTTGTAATATTGCTCAAATAAATATTCTACCAAAGTACTGGTAGCTACCAGAATAAAAGAACACCTTGTTAAAGTAGAGTACGTAGTAAGAATACATAAAGAGCATAAGACTGACAGGATACTGGAAAAACATGTCGAAAAAGTTCCATGCTTAATTCTGCATGTGCGATAGCTAGTACCGGATATTCCGAGCTGTACTCAAGCTAGCTAGTACTGTACCACGACTAGTACTACTCTACTGTACCACTCCTGGTAGGGAGATTTTTTTAACTCGTAACCTCGCCTACCAGATTAGGATGTGTTGCTCATTAAGGTAGGCATAATTTTCTGTTGCCGATCGGCATGGGGAGGGCATAATACCGCACAATTCTATAGTAAAATAGTACCGACTCCTGCACGCGAGCATTTCAATATTCATTTACACTTTTATCCCCACCAGAAACAAGTCGGAGGAATCTATTGCAGAATCACATAAATCTTGGCCACAGCAGCATTGCCTGGGTTCCCTTGTAAATTTTTCCTCTTCAGATATATCATGTGCCATCTGTTATCTTAAAAAAAATTTCATCGTTATCCTTGTAGCATGGTTGATGCAATTACAGCAAACGCCTCGTCCATCTCTCGAAACCTCTCGGAAGCTTTCCTCGACGAGGCCAAAAGAAAAATGTTCAACAAACCCTACAGTTTCTTGGATGAAATGAAAAATAAGTTTAACTTGCAGACGGATACCTGTTCATCATGCAATCAAAGCCAGCTTCAGCTCGTTGCTGATCTGGATGTCTTTGCAAAACGAGCACTTGACCGATGGGAAATTAGCACAGCCGAAGAAGTGTTCCGTTACATCTTACACATCCTTAGTGTAATACCAAACGCACCAGAGATCGAGATAATAGAAACTTTGGCGTGTGTTGGCAGCTGTTGCGAGTTTTCTGGGCGTCTAGAGGAAGCGATGAGTTGTTATAAGGAAGCTCTGCAATTGAAGGCTCACCAGCGGTTGCAAGATGAACCACAGCGCATGAAATTAGCACTTGCGAACATCTTTCATGCCATAGGACTGATTCATTCCAAAATCCTAATGGAAGATTATACTAATGGTAGGAGTATTCGCCAAGAAGTAACAGTGACAGTTGCCACCAAGGCTATCCGGTCCTTTTCTCTATCTTTGAATTTACGGAAAGAATGCCTGGGCGAGGAAAATCTACTAGTGGCCAGTTCTCAGCACAATATCGCCGCGATCCTAACGAGGACAGGTAATGTATCTACAGCACTAGAATACTATAAGGCGTCCCTCGCAGTGCGCCGTAGCGTCCTTGGGAAAGGGCATCCGGAAGTTGCCTCGTCGCTACGACACATGGCCATGACATATCGCGCAATGGGCCGTCACCAAGAAGCTGCGAATGCTCTGACGCAGGCTCTTGCAATATTGAAGGAAATCCCCCATGAGGGATCTTTAGCAGAACTTTTGATTGAGCTTTCGCATGTTAAGCATTCACTCTCATCTTCGGTGAGAATCTAACAGAGATGATTAAGGTGTAATATCAGAAATTTTCCGGAGTAGTGTCTACGTTCTTGCAACTCTGCGTAATTGCGACTTTGTACCTATGAGCAAGAAACTGCGCCTGTAGCTCCACCGATTTCTGGGCTCTAAACGTCTTTCGAAAAGGGCAGTGTGCTTTTAGTGAAAGTCAAGATGGACCTGGTCATGAAGCTCCCTCCGTTTTGGGGTACCACGAGAAAACACTTGAAGTCACAGTCAGCAAGAATCAGCACAAATGATTGGAACTTTGGATTAGTTTCTTACGGTTTATAATGCCTGTTAATAGTTCTTATGTACTTATTCTAGTACTGAAGTAGAAGGCCGCGCAGCAGACGATCGACCCAGTCGATGAAGTGTCTGGACAACTGCAAAGAATTTAGGCCTTGCCAGCCTTCTTCTTATTCTTTTTTGCGGCTTTGCGTGCAGCCTTCTTTTCTTCGTCTGCCTTGATCTCAGCCAAGATCTTTTGGGTTTCCTCGTCCGGTTGCTTGTCAGTTTTAAAGTAGCCGGGCATATCTAGACCCGTCACCCGAACAGTACCACTAGGAAGCAGAAGAACGGTGCACTTGAAGTGAGCGACAATAGCACCATTTTTTTCGTGCAAGGAAGGGTACATGGTCAATAATTCGTGCGTTACGCATTCCGGAATTCCCAAACGAGCCTGTCGAATATCGGACAAATGGCGCAGTGTAAAAGGAAGTGTGGGAAACTTCTTGTCGACTTCGGCCAAAACTGCGCGACTAGCCTTGACCTTCAAATGATATTGCTGCTCCACGTTGCGTTTAAACACGGTAGTGCGCATTTCTCCAGGTCGCACTTTGCCGTCCCCAGTACTCATGGCAACATCAACGGCATAGACTTCTGCCTTTTCAAAGGTGCAGTCTGGAAGCTTTTCCTCTTGCTCCAACTCGTTGTCATCGGGATTCGGAGCTTTCAAAGCGACTTCCTTTACACCATCTAGTACGTATCGCTTCATTTGATGCATTCGGACCGAGCTAATTGGGGTAACACCGTAGGCCTTTGCTACTCTTTCCACGGCAGCGGTAACATCCGTGTTCTTCTTTCCAGCAGCAATGCACTGAGCGGCGACAAGCATAGCATTGTAAGCAGCCACAGCAACATTTCCCAACTCTTCGGGAACATTTGAAGGTGGGCTATCGGTAGACTCTGGGACGACCAAAGTATGAGCAGCCACGGCAATGTAACCATCAATATGGCAACCCAAATCAATCTTCACAATATCTCCGGCCTTGAGAGGTTCCTATCATTCACAGTGTGATTTAGTCCGGTACAGAGAAGAAGAGAATGGTTAACGACACAAGTTTGCCTAACGTTAACACGCAAACACCGATTTCCTTTGTAACGAAATGTTTGGTGCACCCAACCCTCGAAATACACAAATCATGCGACCATGGAAACAGAGGGCCTGAATTCACGTGAGCAGTGACGGGTGGGGCACCTAGAAAGACCATTGGGCGACATAGGAAGAGATTCGTGGGACCAAATGCCGTAAAACACAGATACAACCACAGTTCAATCTTCGCGTCCAAAAAAAGTCCTCCTGAGTTTCTCTTCCTGTCAATCCACACAAAGTGGGGTCTGTGTCCGGTCATGGAGCGCCCCATTCCTGTCGCGAAGGACAAGAAATGGTATTTCTTTCAGCCACTTACAGCCAATAAAAGAAAAGAAGCCCTCGATCGCTGGTACACTTGGAACGACCATGACAGGTTTTGCGTGTTTCCCGTCTCTTTTTGATTACAATCCCCCAAGCCAACCAATCACATCAAACAGATAGAGCAAACAGACAAAGCAAGCCAGCAAGCAAAGAAACAAAATCATGCATCGCACTGTACAGCAGATACATTGAGGCATTGAGGTGACGTACCAACTCTTCATTGTCAAGGGGAGAATGATTGCAAACAATATCATTGACCGAGACGCAAACGGGAAAAGCAATTCCACGATCAATAGCTTTACCATCGACCTTTTTGGTAAAGAGTTTCTGCGCCTGGGCTGTGACGACGGTGTGTCCGAATTCACAGATATCAATGATCTTGGCTCCAGGAACACATTGCCCAATCAGCCCTTGGAGGGCAATGTTAACAATTTTGGCAGCTTCTTGATATTTTGTGCAAACATCACTGTTGACACCAGAAATGAGTAGGATTTGCAAATTAGCAATAATCAATGTGAGGAGAGAATTTAAAAAAAATCCAAAGCGTGAGGTGGTCCGTGAACAATATTGCCTCCTAATAAATGGAACAAGCAGTACGAGCTACGAGCCAGCCAATTGCCAATATTGTTCACAAGCATTTAACTTCAACCAACTTGGTAAAGAACTAGCTAGCTCGTAAACTCGAGTTAGACGTTTGCACAAATCAACACGCAAAATCCCAAAGCTCCGAAACAAAATAATCATCATTGCTCAGCTATAACCGATAACGCACCTGTTGTTGAGGTCCGTCACTTCTTCATCTTCTCCCTCCTTCTCCTCTCCAGCAATAACATTCTCTTCGTCGCTCATCTTGATATTTGGTCTTTGTTTTTTGTCAACCTGAAAATAATGTGTTTTATATTTACTGTTAATGAATGGAATGGATGCAACAATCCAATAGCGTAAAAAAAAAAAGAGCGTTTGTCCCTACTATTGCTGCAGCAGGTGATTTGTGTAGTCTGTTTTTTGACAATCGGAAGTGGTCGTCGCCACCGCCATCAACAACATCTCACGCACCCTTCGCTTGTCTTTTGACGGGATTTTTTTGGAATCATAACCTACTTCGCAGCCTCAAGCTTTAACAATTATTTTGGGGTTTGGGTTCAATTTACTTTCGTTCAGTAGACACATATTGTTTCTTTATTGCCTTGCTACAGCATGTAGGTCTGGAGTCTCGTAGAGTAGATACTTTGATGAGCATTATTAGTACTGTTATTTCTCATCTACTAGACTCGACCTTCAGTATGCACCCTAACTGCGTCAACTACTCTGCATCTACTACTACTAGTAGCTAGAAACCTGCAGATCCCAATCTAGTTATACCAAGATGCATAGCTCTTCTTCGTATATCTGCAATCTTGTGCTGCATCGATAAATATGATTTGATTCGAAAATAATTACTAGGTCACAACAACATTTTAGGAACACAAATTGATGTTTACAAACAGTGATTTTTGTAACGAATCATACTGTAACATTGCATTGAAACCAAGAAACTAGTTTTCGCTCGTGTAAGCAGTAGTTTCGCTTTTCATCATCTCATGGATGCTCCGAGCAGGCTTGATGCTGCGATCAACAGGCACAACAGGCATAGATCAAGGCAGGCACTACTAGACTACTACTCTAGTAGTACTAGCTAGTAGTAGTACTACTAGTAGTAGACTAACTAGTCTACTGCTACAAATAAATCTCACGTTTTTTATGTACGTGTATGGAGATATTGTGATACCTTACGTCAGATGTCTACTGAACAATAAAACGAGAGGCGCACGAGTACACGAATGCTCCACCTTGAATCTCCTCACCTTATTATCGATCACAACATGCTGAGCGAAACTAAGATTTTAACAATAATAATAATATTGCTCGTTATTTAGTGGCAAAAACAAAAATATCTACACAGATTTTGCATTTTGCCATACCATTTTAGTCTACTCAGTAGCGTTGATCGTACTTTCTACACTATTCATAGCTGGCCTTGAAGCACAAGTTTTTATTACTAAAAAGTCTACCATGAGCGACGATAAGAAAGAATTGGAATGGCCGAGTGCCAAGGTTCGCCAGACCTTTATTGATTTCTTTGTGAAGAAACACAACCATCGATTCTGGCCCTCCAGTCCCTGCGTTCCTGTCGACGATCCTACTTTGTTATTTACCAATGCTGGTATGAATCAGTACAAGCCTCTCTTTCTGGGGACTTGTGATCCTAATCTGGAAATGGCCTCGCTGAAGCGTGCCGTGAATACTCAGAAATGTATCCGCGCCGGTGGAAAGCACAATGATTTGGACGATGTAGGAAAGGATGTTTACCATCACACATTTTTTGAAATGCTTGGCAACTGGTCGTTCGGAGACTATTTTAAGGAGGAAGCCATCCACCTTGCCTGGACCTGCTTGACAGAGGAGTTCAAGTTAGATCCTGAGCGCTTGTACGCCTCGTACTTTGGAGGAGACGAGTCATCTCCCTGCGATGATGAAGCACGTGAGATTTGGCTAAAATATTTGCCTCCATCAAGAGTGTTACCCTTTGATGCGTCGGATAACTTTTGGGAGATGGGTGCTACTGGACCCTGTGGTCCTTGTGTGGTATGTATTGTGTATTGTAAAGGTTTTATGTATATTATTTTAGACGAGGTTGCTTTACAGAACAAGCACAATTTCTCGACAAACATTTATCTCTAATTCAACCCCTTCTATTTTACAACAATGCAGGAAATCCATTACGATCGCATTGGAGGACGGGATGCCTCCAAATTGGTGAACGCCGACTTGCCCGATGTCATTGAAATCTGGAACAATGTCTTCATCCAGTACAATCGAGAGGCCGATGGCAGTCTACGACCTCTGCCAGCCCAGCATATTGATACCGGTATGGGTTTTGAGCGATTGACCAGTATTTTGCAAAACGTCGAAAGTAACTACGATACAGATATCTTCATTCCTCTGTTCGATGCCATTCAAAAGATAACGGGTGCCCGCCCTTACACCGGAAAGCTTGGCAAGGACGACGAAGGCTACGTCGATATGGCTTACCGAGTTGTAGCCGACCATATTCGTACTCTGTGCTTTGCTATTGCAGACGGTGCGACACCCAGTAACCTGGGACGTGGCTACGTTTTACGACGTGTTTTGCGTCGCGCCGTACGATACGGACGACAAAACTTGGGTGCCGAACTTGGTTTCTTTTCCAAATTGGTGCCTACTTTAGTTGAAAACATGGGTGATGTCTTCCCAGAACTGAAGGAGAGACAGGATCACGTGACTGCCATTATCCGAGAAGAGGAAGAATCTTTCAGTCGAACTTTGGATAAGGGTTTACAGCGATTCAACGAATTGGCAGAAAAGGTTGGAGACGACAAGGTGTTTTCTGCTGAGGATGCTTTCTTTTTGTACACTACCATGGGATTCCCTGTTGATCTGACCGAGCTAATGGCAGAAGAAAAGGGCATGACAGTTGATAAGGACGGATTCGAAAAGAAAATGGAGGCCGAAAAAGAGGAAAATCGTCGCATTCACGATGAAAAAATGGCTGCCGGCTCTGGCAAGGATATGCGCATGGTTGCTGAACAGACTTCTCGATTGGTCTCTGATAATGTTCCTGCCACTGACGATTCCGCAAAGTACGTTTGGAACCAGCATTTAGATGGGTGCACTGTTAAGGGCCTCTTTTTGGGACGCAACGAAACCGAGGATAATATTGGATTTGTGGATTCCGTGTCTCCCGAGAGTAAAACTATTGGAGTCGTTCTCGACAAGACGAGCTTCTACGCTGAGCAAGGAGGACAAATTTACGATGTTGGTACAATCACATCTGGGAATGCAACGATCCGTGTCGATAATGTCCAGCTGTACGGACAGTTTGTTCTTCACGTTGGTGAGGTTGTGGATGGAAAGATTACGCTTGGAGATTTCGTCACTTGCAGCGTGGACTATGAAAGGCGTAAGCCAATTGCCTCTAATCACACTATGACACATGTTCTCAACTTTGCTTTGCGCAAGGTTTTAATTGAAGAAGGTGACGGCAAGGCAACAACGAATGTCGACCAAAAAGGTTCCTTGGTGGACGAAAAGAAACTGCGATTTGACTTTTCGTGGAGCGGTGCCCTGACACCCGAGCAGCTTGCCAGGGTGGAAGAGATTTGTATCGATCGCATTCAAAAGGGAGTTCCGGTTGATGCTTACGTCGCTCCTTTAAAGAAAGCCGAAAAGATTAATAATCTGCGTGCCGTCTTTGGAGAAAAGTACCCCGACCCCGTCCGAGTGGTCGCCGTTGCTAACGAACCCGTTCCTGAAATGTTGGCCAATCCTCAAGACTCACAGTGGAATGAATACAGCATTGAGTTTTGTGGAGGAACTCATCTGACGAATACCAAGGAAGCCGAGGCCTTTGCCCTTCTTAGCGAAGAAGGAATTGCCAAGGGCATTCGTCGTATCGTCGCTGTCACCCAGAAGGGAGCCAAGGAGGCTTTAGCCAGGGCTGATGCTTTTGAAGGCAAGCTCAATGAAGCCGAGAAACTTGTTGGCGATGCTCTTGAATCACAAACCAAGGTGCTTAAGATTGAGTTGGACGAGCTCGCCATTTCAACTGTCAAGAAAACTGCCTTCCGTGAAAAGATTAGTGAATTGATCAAGAAAGTGATGGTTCAGCAGAAGGAAAAGGCGGCTGGTATGAAGGACGAGATTATTGCCAAGGTAATCGAAGCTGCGGGAGCTGTCTCTGGAAATAAGGTGGTTTTGCAGTTTGATTTCGGAATCGACGGCAAAGTCTGGAAGGCTATCAGCACTGCCTTTGGCAAGCAGTTGAAGGATAAGGCTGTTTTATTGGTTTTTGCTGACACTGATTCGGATCGTCTAATGGTGGCTGCTGTCGCTCCTAAGGGAGTAGATGTCGATTGTAAAGAATGGGTGAGTTATGCTACGGACGGCACTGGCGCCAAGGGTGGAGGCAAGAAAGATTCTTGTCAAATGAATGTGCAGGGCACGGGCCATGCCAACGGTATCTTTGAAAAGGCGAAAAGTTTTTAAAGTGATAAAACGCGGTTGGCAGAGTGGTCTTTTGAAGCCACGGAAGAGAAAGAGATAAAAATTATGTAAAATCAATCTTGAAACACACATGAATTTTTAGAATCGGAGTGTCCGACAAGTTCAATGGTATCTTTGAACGATCGAAAGAAAGTCAACATTCACCAGGAGTGACTAGTTCGCCAAAGGTAAATCGATTTTCCACGACGAACAGCGTTTGTGTTCGTCACATCCTTCAGCAAGACATTTCTGCAAAACGAACCACACCATCTGAAAATAAAATTCATTCTTCTAATAAAAAGATAAAACGTCAGTCATACTTTAAGAACTTTGCCTCTCCACTTCAATTCTTCGGGAAGCTTCCACCAGCCTTGGGTACAGACAAATGACTTGATTTCTACAACCATCACCAGTTCACAGTTCACAAAAAGGTATACGTAATCCTTTCAATTCTCAATGACTCCTGACTCTTTCAAATAATTCCTTTTTCCCTAAATTTACAATATGTTGCACCATTCGCATTCTCCAGGTGTCGTCGAGTTGAATGTCATGCAACTGGCGCAACGCCAACTGGTGGCCTTGTCGGGCAAATCATAGGGCTGACCGGAAAGAAGAAGAAGAAGAAAAGGAATTAGTCGTTAGTGGAAGATACGGGACAATTCAATAGATTCCTCATACTTCCTTCTTCCTCTTGTCAAGCGCACCGTAACGAAACCCTGGTAAATAGTTTTCGTTCAACTTACAGTGTGGCATTTACTGCAATAAAATCGAGAATGTCCCGGCGGAATGGGAGCCTCGTTGCTCGTCTTTATTGGTTCGGCATCCGCAACCACAATCTCGGGCTCGGCATCGTAACCGTCCTTCTTTTTTTCAACTTCGTCTTCAATTGTCATGTCTATTTGTTTAGTAGCTCTTGTACTTAAATTGATTGTTTTTTGTGGGCTTTGTTTCGTCTTGGTCGTGTATTGTTTGGTCTTTCAGTCAATCGTGGTAGTAGTGGTATTCTTAGTATTCTTATCGGGATTGAAAATTGAAATCAAATGTTATTGTAGTTGGTAGAATAGTATAAAAGATGTCGGGAACTCCTCAGTTGTATCAACAGAATCTCTTGCAGAGTGTGCGTGATAGTGCTATTAATAGTGAGTTAATAGAAGGAAAGTATATTTATTTATTGTTTTGCTGGTTTGCTGGTTTGATTAAGATGTTAAATAATGCAGTACCAGGTACGAGTAGAGCCAGAGAATCAAGACTCTACTCTAGACAACTAGTAGGTTCTAGTTTGGCTCCATTCCATACTACTCTAGTAGCTACTAGCTAGTAGATCTAGTAGCTACTAGTAGTACTGGTAGCTAGAAGTAATAAAATAGTATGTTTGCTTTATTTTATTAGCTTCCGTTGAAGGCAACACATCATGAAGGCGCTGAACCTTCTGCCTGGGTGTCTCGAGGATTCTTCCACCATGGAGAAGTTGAGCGCTCGGAACTCTGGAAGATTCCGATTCTCCTCGTTCTTCCCACTGATCGATCGGAAAAGCCCACATTTATTTGTTTGATTCGCAGTGCTGGCTAGCCAGTGGATGCGCTCAAATTGTTACTACTATGAAGTTTCTAAATGTTGCCTAGTGCTGTATTGCTGCAAAAAAAATCCAATAGCGTCTACGGAAAGGCAGCATTCACGATTTGACTGAAAAAGTATGGATTTCTTCAGTTTTGCACACACATCACCCGGTGTGGCATTTATAGCTTGTTGCAAACTTTTGGCTTCGTTTCTTCAACCCCATGCCTCCTATAGTCGTAAAAGAATAGAGGGCGACGACAGTTTGAGAAACACTCCTGACTTTTGCATTTTCAAATTCGTTGCATATTACATCAAACTCATACCTAATACATTCTTCCTTAAACAATATTTTTCCTATCCAAATACTTACTTGAAAACTGTAATGGATGACCAATTCACCTCGTATTTGGAAACAATCACGCAAATCTCCCACCAATTCTTCTGGTCCTGGTAAAAAGGCAGAATTGCAGTACAAGAACAACGAAGATCCTTTGTTGCTCGAATCGGGTGCATCCAGTCGCAGCATTTTTCGTAGAAAGGCCGTAACACTGACAAAGCGTTGCTGAGAACTGATTAAAAATTTGGTCTTTTTGAGAATGGGTGCACTGCCGACGGCCACAAAATGGACCTTGACCTTGTCGATGTTCTCATCCAGCTGGCTCTTCTTTGGGGTAGCAACAGCCTCGCCAGTTGCAGGAATGAACGCATCACTCATCCCTTATATAATAATTCTTAATCGTATGGAAAAAAGAGTAAATGATGCAGGTTATTGTGTTTTTTGGCTTTCAATGAAGTTGCTGTGGAACACCTACACGCTGCACCCTACAGCGTCTGTACGGTACAGTTTACAGTAGGTGATCTTGTCAGTCGCTTCGTCGCTTCTACTTCCACACTTTCTCTTCTCGCAATACTTACGCTCTCCACTCATCTGCTGCAACGTTTACTTGAAAAACTAGTTAAATTTACACGACAGCAAACTTAACATTATTTAGACCATCGATGTTGCTGTTTGCTGTTTGTAGTTTGTAGTGGGGGGGGTCTAGCGGTACTACTAGACTACTGCTGCTGTCCTACTACTGTACTACTGGCTACGGTAGCTTCTAGTACTACGAGTGCTCCAGTAGTAAATACCAGTAACAAGCAAACCTTGGTTTTGAGTGCTAATCCTGGTGCTTATTTAGTTGTAGTAGTCTGCTGGTACCTGGTACCAGGTAGTCTAGTAGTAGTGCCGTGAAAAATAATTTAGCGTGACTAACCAGTCCCGAGCATGATACGGATTAGCGGAAAATGCTTTCACTCCCTTCATCAGCGTACATAACTACTACTAGAGGAGGAGGAGGAGTAGACCTCTAGTACCTACTAGACTACTGTTAGTACAACAGTACAACACAGTCTGCTGGAAGCTTGTCAATTTTCTTGTCTTTTCCTTCATAAACTGCTGCGACGACGTCAATGACGGCATTCCCTTGTTATTTGACGGCGACAGACGCTAACGAGGACAAATATGATGATTAAAAGGGAAAGTTGGCAAGTGAAAAGTGAAGCTCTCGATCAGGCCCCGCATTGCGCATTTCTATTTCTCTGTGGACGGATCCGAAAGTCATTGTTACTTACAGCGACTGCGCTCAGCAACAAGCAATAGAAAGGCCGTCCTCAAGGCGCTAACTTTCAACACTAACGAATGCGAAAACTAACTATTGCAGCGATTTTGTTCCATGCAAAACAATTTTTGTGCTACGTACCGCATCTAACGAATGCAAAATCGCCTGCTATCACTTCTGATTCAGGAGAAATCTTGATCGATTTATTGCTCGAATCAGCAATGCTGTTTCTAAAGCGGTGGAATTGTATTGCTACGTCCTCAAGATGTTTGGTAGTTGGTAAGATGTATAAATACTATGAATACTGATGTCTATCCATCTATTTTCAATGAAAGGATGCCAAAAAAGAAACAAAAAAGCACAACGTAGTATTCTTTGTGCAAAATAGCTCCTTTCATAGACTCATCGCTTTTCGCCGTGGTTGCGCAAGAGACCGGAAACGCTCCTTCGAAATCCTTTCATAGCCTTTCCGCGGTACGAGCCCAGAGGCAGAGATCCGGTGTGGTTCAATTGGGGCCGACGTCCCGCATGACTGCTGACACCCAAATTACTAATCGAGCCATCAGCTTCGGTTCCTGGCCAAGTCATTTCAATACCCTCTTCGTGTGCTGACGATGGAGGCAAATTATCTTTGACGGTCGTGACGTCAACGACTTGATCTTCCAATTCGTCTTCGTTTTCTGTATTTTCAAAATCCGAGTCGAGATCGTGTTCGTGTTGCAGTCGCAAGTTCTTCCTCTCCTCTGCTAGCACCAACGCATCTTGGGCCATTGTACACCAGCATTTGACCAGATCCTTAATGAAGGCTGCCGATTTGGACTTGATTTGACCAGCAAAGGAACAGGATTGTGTAAAAACGACTTGCGAACTAGCGCTCAGCGTGGCTACATATTTGTGTTTGGATCCATCTCGGACCTTTGTGGCTCGAATGACCCAACGTTCTAAAACGTAGAATCGATTAGAAAAGGGGATGTCTGAGACATCCGTGCGCGACTCTATGACTACCAGTGTCTTGTGATTGTGTAAAGTGCGTTGCGTCTTTTTTGTATTGGCATAGAGAGGTCCGACAAAGTTGTCGGTTTTCGCCTTGAAAGTCAAGACACGTGCTTGGTAAGAGGACTTTGCAGAATTGGCTGCCGCTGTATGGAGTTTCGGATCATGATGCAGCATAACTGGTTCCTTTGGACCAAGTGGCCTCCACTGATCATATTGAATGTCCAAGTCGCCACGTTGTTTCTGAAGTTCTTTGAAATTGTACGGAGCATCGTCGGCAAAGAAAACTCGAAAAAATTCAATGGCATGCAATCCCGGAAAGGAAACATCCTTTACCACACTATTGCACAAGGGAGAATAAATAGATTCAACCTCTTCGTTCGACAGAGGATGAGCTTTGGTGGTGGGAGCTTCTGTTACCAAACACTGTGACAGTGGCATATCTGACTTTTCCTTTGCAGAAGCTGTCGTATTTGCTTTTGCTGGATCCTCACTGGATGGTGGCGACATCATCAAATTGCTCTTATCTGTTTCCTCCTCTGGAAGCGCCTGCGTCCTGGCTGCTTCTTTGGACTCGGCAATCACTTTCTCTGCCTCCTCCACCGGTAGCTCCCTATAGCAAATACTAAGCAATGCCTGTTCCCACGAAGCAGCA
>Ga0210025_1001796_pt1 | contig 22470 bp, 18 predicted proteins | sample CryGeyme20150102_FD_183989 | JGI IMG/M metagenome (GOLD analysis project Ga0210025, IMG submission 183989) | Groundwater microbial communities from Crystal Geyser aquifers in Utah, USA - Crystal Geyser metaG 2015-0102 (SPAdes) (version 2) | ecosystem: Environmental > Aquatic > Deep subsurface >...
TCCCGAACAGTCATCGTCAACCCACATCCAAGTTATCACTCGGACTACACTTAGACGATTCTTCTCGAGCATCTGGATCCAACTCCGCATGCTTATTCACCTCCTCGCGTAGGGCTACGTTGGATAAGTACATTGTGCTTGACCTGCGAAGATCTGCGCCTCTGAGATTACAACTCAGATTACTTTAGTTCTAATCTCATAATATATATATTTGAACACTCTAAAACCCCTGGTTTTTAGCGTAGTGCAGTAGTGGTATTGGAACTGGTACTCTACAAATAAATTGAGAGTCCTACAAGTAATTTTACTTTAAATAAAAAGAATAAAAATAACAGAAGGAAACGGACAAAAAATCTTGATCACATCATTTTCACTGGCACTGAAGCATCCAGCACTATCAGATGATATGATGATATTCCATTGGATTATAAAAAACAAATCAAAAAATAATAATGACCATCTTATCAAAGCGAAGCAAGACCACTACTAGGGGTAGACAGAGCAGGTCCCATACCAGTGACAAGAACTCACAAAAACAGCAGCTACAGCAACGTCGCGATCCTACCGTTGTTATGTTGCTTTCGCTGGGATCTATTGTAGCTCTTTTTTTCATGTTGGACAAAGACAACGTTGCAGTCTTCAATACTTCTTTGCGAAATCTATCTCTTTCCAAAGTAGTAGTGATCAACGATGCCAACAATAGCAATGCCAACATCAGTCACACTATTCCTCCTACTTCCATTGATACCCAGAACATCAATAATGAAGACAACGACGATACGTGTTCTTCCCAAGCCCTTTTTGAACATCCAGAAAATTTTGTTTCCTGTATTCGCAAAGAACCGACACCATCGTGCGGACAAAATACCAATTTGGAACAATGGGAAAGCATCATGCAACAACGATTTGGCAAGTACAATGGTCAGTGTGGCAGTGTTGAGAATGTACTTACGGATGGTCTTTGAGTTGAATGCTTCCACGCCCGCAAACTTGCGAGTGATGGGATTGTCAATCTCACTGATAGGCATGTTACGACAACAGATCCACTTGATCCAGGTACAAGCTCTCATCTCCTTGGGACTTCCAATGAAGAAGCTATCGAGAGCTGCTTGCTTCTTGGAGATGCGCGATGAAGTTGTCCTTACCTGTGTGTCCATGAAAGTCTGCAGCGAAGCCAAATAATCCATGCCAATACAACATTCAAGATGGTGGTAGAGATTCGAATACCCTGACTTACACTTCTTCTTCTCTTTGCACTTCTTGCAGGTCCAAATACCAGCCGTCTTGTCTTCCATTGTCTGGCTTTCATAATAGAAGTCAATGGCATCTCTCTTTGCAATCTTTGTCATGTTGTTTGCGAGTTCTTGTTGGGGGTTTAGATCAATTTGATGAGATATAATCAAATGCACAAACGACAAGAAGCACACAGCAACCACAACAACAACTTCTGCTAGCATACCTTGAAGTTAAAGTGGCGCCAATGAGACCGTAAGCCGGTAAAAAGGCGCCATTGTTGCTATCTAAATCTAAAAACAAGTTTTGGCTAGTTTTCTAAAAAGACTGAGTAATAAGCGTGTGGAATTTGGCTTTCGGTTCAGTCCAAGCAAGGCCAGTCACAAAATCATGCGTTTTCTCCTAATTACCCAGTTAAAATTTCGAGACGTATTTTTAACATAGCTTCAACGGAATATAATTATTGTATTTTTAGCCGTTGAAATACAATATTATATTAATATTCTAAACTACTTAGACGTACATATATCTATTCATGACGAAGATAAAAATCGTTATAAATATAATATTGGATAGGCTTGGGGTGGATCGGGTCCATCGGGTATCGGATCATCCGTCAAGGTAGCCACACCTCTAATCAACCTACTGAACCAAACGCTATTGACTAACAACAACAAGTACGGTATTCGTACCTTTTTGGACTGTCCTTGTGGTGATTGGTTGTGGATGCAAGAAGTTAATCCTGCAGCGAAACAATCGCATTTGCAATATTTTGGTGCGGACATTACCAAAACAGTGGCGGATATCAATAGTCGATGTTTTCAATCCAGCAATGTTCACTTTTATCAATTTGATTGGACCTGTCAAGTTCCACCACCTGTTGATCTTGTATTGGTTCGTGATATTTTATTTCATTTGCCAACACAAACAAATCTTCATGTACTACATCAGATCAATCGTAGTGGTGCCAAATATTTGCTCACGACAACGTACGCCAGACATACAACACCCGCACCTGGTTTCGTCGAACAAGTGACAGGATCATCTTCTACACATTATCGCGATATCAATTTGTTTGCACCACCCTACAATTTTCCAGATCCACTCGAAATTGTTGAAGAAACAGAACGAACTGGTAAAGTACGATCTGTGGCCATGTGGAAATTACCCATTACTACCATGGATGCTGTTGTGTCCTGAGAAAACGGCATGTTACGTAGTCCCTATTCCCTATTATAACGACTGTAAATATATGTTCTGTCACTTGTGTTTTTTCTTCTTCTTGCCTCTTCCATTCTAGTATGATATTATTCTATCTTTCTTTGATCTATTTTCTGCATCTTGGGGATGCCAATTAGCAAGTGTCTTCTGCTAATAAAACTAGCTGGGGCTGTAACTACAGTTTCATTCTTTTGTGCAATCGCATTTTCTGTACAGCAATAACAGTATTACTGAAATGACAGCAACTGCAACTGCGACCAACGATTTTAGAAAGTGAAAAATTCCTCTGTGGACCCACACAGTCGTTATACATTTTTCAACCCCCGACCTAGTGCTTAGTAGACTACTAGCTAGTAGTATGGTAGAGTACATCTATATTCCAGAAAAATAATCCAATAAAATTGCTTAGCCATGCAATATTATTATTGTACAGCGCAGCGCTATGTATTAGATTGTATTATCGGTACCTGGTAGACACAAATGACTCATTTCATCCATAGAGCTAGGGTTCATTATTTTTACCATTCTTAAGTTTTTCTCCTACCGTCTAGTAGACAGACAACGTGGAACTTGTTTTTTATGTAGCCCACAAAACGCCTGCCAAACTAAACTCTTCTCTTTAATTTGCGAGAGATCTAGCCTTTGCACGAATCAAGAAATTTTAATGTTGACGAAATATTTCCTGATGGAAACAATCAAGAGTCATCCCTCGCGCTACTACTAGACTACTAGAAGTGTATCAATTATGATAGAGTATTTAGCTACAAGTAGAGCTAGCGACAAGGAAAACGAAAAGAATTTGACTTCTAGTCCAGAAGGCCTTTACGACTACTATTGTCTGCTGCTTTAGCAATTATTACGTTATCTAACAAGAGTCAAAACGATTCAACCAATCGATTCATCTATTTAACTTGCATTAGTATCAATCCTCGTAAGATCAAAAAAGTACAAATAATAATTACTCACTTCACAATTTCCGGACCCAGGACAAGTTCAAAAGATATACGTCGACTGCTCTGATCTCACTTCCCAACGTAAGGCTCACGACACCCAGCATCCCCCAGCAAGCCAAAAGAAATACTCTCCACTTACCATAATGAATGCTAGAACTCTTTCATCTATGTTTCTGATCCTTCTGGCAGCAGCTCCCATTGTTGTTATCAATGCTGGAACCCCCGACAATGTGTCGTCGCGATTAATGATTCACGTACCTCACAATCTCTACAAGAATGGGGGCTATGATCATCGCGAAGCCCTCTTTGGCAAGCCCAGCTATGGTGGTTCCATTGCTCAGAATGTATTTTATACAGAATCTGACATGTGCGATCCCAGCAAAGCCATCTTCAAGACACACCCTAAGGAAGTGAACGAAAAGGGAGAAATATATCTCAACCCACCCTTTATTTTGATGGTCGATCGAGGAAATTGTGCATTTGTTCAAAAAGTGCGAAATGCTCAACGAAACGGTGCAGCTGGTGTGGTCATTGCGGACAAGACCTGTCTTTGCAGTGATCAAGAGTGCATTTCCCAGCAGCCCGAAGGAACTGGTTGTGAAACAGCGGAACCTGTGATGGCCGACGATGGCAGTGGTGCAGATGTTAGCATTCCCTCCATGCTCATGTTCAAGCACGATGCCGACAAGATTAAGGATGTCTTGATGAGCAATCACCCTGTGCGTATTGAAATGCAATGGTCCTTGCCTCAGCCCGATGATCGTGTGGAGTATGACATTTTTTCATCTCCCACGGATCCCGTTACAAGGAACTTTTTTCACGAATTCAAACACATAGCCAGAGCTTTGGGTAAGCGTGCATACTTTACTCCTCACATGTTTGTCTTTGATGGAGAGCGGTCGCAGTGTCATGGATCCAGTGGTGAAAACCAGTGCTTCAATTTGTGCAGCAATAATGGTCGGTACTGTGCCATGGACCCCGACAAGAATTTGAACAGTGGCGTATCAGGTTTTGATGTTGTCAAGGAATCTCTCCGTCGCCAGTGCATCTGGGGTACCTATGGAGAAAGTGATGGCATTGGTGAAAAATGGTGGGACTACGTCAACTCCTTCGAGAGTAAATGTGGAAATATGGACTACTTCAACAATGATGATTGCATCAAGGACGTGTACAAGCACGCCAAGATTGATGCAGAAATGATTGAGCAATGCATGGAGAATTCTGGGGGACTCGAAAAGGATACTAGCAATTCTTTTCTGGAGGCGGAGCTCAAGGCACAGACAGATCTGGGGGTAGTTATTATGCCTACGGCCTTCGTTAACAGAGTTGCCATTCGTGGTGCCATGACGTCCGCGAACGTCTTTCAAGCCATTTGTGCCGGATATGAGCAAGGTACAAAGCCTAGCATTTGTGACATGTGTAGTACATGTGGCGACCCTGTAAAATGTGTGGAACACGGCGGCTGCAAGGCTTCCTTTGGTGGTCCTGCCGTTGCCATGGCATCAGGCTCCTCCGGTGGAACTGTAACGCAATCAGGATTTTTTGTATGGATGTTTTTGGTGGTCGGATGCTTTTCTGCTTTTGGTGTCTGGCACTACAAGAAGACAAAAGAAGACATGAGAGAGCAAGTCAGAGGTGTTCTGGCTGAATATATGCCCCTGGAGGACCAAGAAGGTGGTTTTGCTTCTCGTGGTGGACCTGGTTTTGCCATGCCTCGAGCCAATGCCGCTCAAATGATGATGGGAAACATGGGGCATTCAAATGACTCACAAGATTCTCCCCAACAACAATACACTGCTCCCGGTAACCTCTTGTAAATTCTTTCGCCAAAAAAGTGGCCGTTGCGAGATTTTGTGGTTAACTTTTTTATGACATTGTATTACTTATATCTTTTATTATTGATGGTATGAAGTATCTGTATTTTTTACAGCCATTACTTCCTTGAATAGAGTTACCATGACGTGCCGTCCCTTTCGTAAAAAAATAGAGCGGCTAGACTAGTACCCCTACTACTAGACTACTGTAGGGTAGTAGTAAGTCAAGCTGCCTTTTAATGGGTCTTGTGCAGCTTCTTAAAAGTAGGGATTTGGAGCAAAAATAATTACACTGTAAAATAATAATAATAATAGCTACGGTAGACTAGACTACCCAAAGGAACTTTTTCCGCACTCTTGTTGCGCTCGACTACTTCTTTTACTACTAGACTACTAGCTACTAGTCGTACACTACTCTCCTGTACTAGTAGTAGTACGGTGTTCTACTGGTACCACGTAGCAGATACTGAAGCTAGGAGTAGATACGGAGTAATGCAGCTACTACCGCTCCAGTAGACTACCTGGTAACTGGTGCCCGGTACCTCCTGCAGTATAACTACGACTCTCTACTACTACTCTGGTAGCTACTGTAGTTGCTATTCTCGTTTGTACGGGTAATAAAAGTTACCTGCTCGGGTGAATCAGATTACTGGTCAAAGCAAACAAGGATGGACGTCCAGTGACCGTAGGATGACCCCTGGGAATCCAGTACGCAAAAAAAACTTTTGCGTTGCATGTGCAAGCCGTACAACACGTATGATACTACTAACATACCGTGGTAAGTACATAACGCCGTCAATCTCGCAATCAACTAGCCATATCGCATTTTACAGAGGATTCACCATGTGCTTCAAGACCCGCCGAACCCAGTCTCCTTTAACAATGATCTAATGGACAATTCTGAAGGCGCAAAAAGACCTCGTATCAAAGGTCACAATTGCAAGAACATAGAGCAATGCTAATCGTAACACATGGATATCCTTGGAACAAAATGTTGTTACTGGTTGTCGACTCTTTAGGCCCTGAAAATGACCGGAGCGATAATAGTTCTGCGGCGGATTTTGTTTGTGTTTCAGGTTTCAGAGCTCATAAATTCGATTGCTCATCATCAGCCGAACTTTATCCTTTCTTGACAGATTCTACTCAATCTTCCAAGCAATGAACTACCTTATCAATATTATCTTTTTTGTGCTCGCTTTGACCTTGTGCTCTGTGGTCGATGCACGTCTTGGGCGTCATCATCGGAAGCTCCAGGTTGTGGCGGCAAACAACAAAGCTGTGGCGGGACGGTACATCGTGTACATGAACGACGACGTTGTCAATGCACAAGGTGTTTTGAGTTCTACCTTGCAATCTTTCAACAGTGCTAGGGTCCGTCACTCATTCGGTCGTCTCTTTAACGGTCTTATCCTTGAGGATGTTCCCGAAGAATTACTCGAACTTATTCTTGACAATCCTGCTGTCAGGGAAGTATACGAGGTGAGATCACATCTGCTGTTGTAGCTGCTGCTGGAAAGTGTTGATGTATCAAAAAGTTTCAATATTAACGACTATCTCACATCGCCCAACAAATACAGGATGCGGAATGTACGGGAATGGCGACTCAGGTCAATGCCCCTTGGGGTCTTGATCGAATCGACGCGCGCGCTGGTTTGGACAATGCGTTTAATTATGACTACGACGGCAGCAATGTTGACATTTATATTCTCGATACGTCAGTCCAGCCTCACCAGGATTACAATGATCGCTTCTTAGGCTGCATTGACTACACTGGCGAAGGCTGCGATGTTCCTTCCCCCGATACACACGGCACACACGTCGGTAGGTTAAAACAACGGCGATGCGCAGGTTTAGTTCTCGCTTGTGTACTATACTCACGATTGTCTGTTAATAAAACGTATATATGACTCGATAGCTGGAACAGCCGCAGGATCTACCTACGGAGTTGCCAAGGGTGCCAATTTGTACGGCTACAAGGTCCTGAAGTCGGACGGAAGTGGTAGCTTTGGCGATGTAATCGCTGCCATTGAAGCAATTACAGCCCAAAAAGAAGTTTCTGGTCGCAACACGGTGATCAATATGAGTCTTGGTGGCGGTTTTTACCAGCCCATAAACGACGCAGTGGATACTTCCAGTGGAAAAGGTGTCGTCATAGTTGTTGCTGCTGGAAACGAAGCTGTCGATGCTTGTACTACAAGTCCTGCTTCTGCTGCAAGTGCCATCACTGTTGGCGCTACGGACCAGAATGATAACATGGCCTGGTTCAGCAACTTTGGCTCCTGCGTGGACATCTTTGCTCCTGGAGTTGCTATTGTCTCGACCAACATTGATGGAACAGGGACGGCAACAAAGCAAGGAACCTCCATGGCCAGCCCCCACGTCGCGGGAGCTGCAGCTTTGTATCTCGAAGCTGGGTTAGATCCCATCTCTACCCTCCTATCGGATGCCACCCCCATATCAGCTGGTCCGTTGTTATACGTTGGTACTCTCATGCAACCCAGTGAAGTGCCAACCACTTCTCCAAGTGAAAGTCCCAGCATTGCTCCCAGTGCTACTCCAACCGCCTTGCCCACATCAGGGCCTTCTCAAGCTCCGACACCAGCCCCAACAAATAGTCCAACGAGTGTACCCACGTCAGTGCCGACTGTTGCACCGACTGAATTTCCCACAGCAAGCCCAGTGACGGGTGTTCCCTCTGGCACTCCTACGCCCGCTCCCACCCAAGCCACTGCAAATCCAACAGCAGCACCCACAGTTGGTCCCACTAGCGCCCCCACCATGGAGGGCACTCCATCACCAACCAATCCATCAGTGACAGCCCCTCCTACAGATGCACCCACAGGTTCCCCTACGGTGAGCTCTACCGACGCACCTACCAGTGCACCTACCAGTGCACCTACCAGTGCACCTACCAGTGCACCTACCAGTGCACCTACCAGTGCACCTACCAGTGGTATTACGTTGGCGCCCACATTGGCACCCACATTGGCTCCTACAGGAAATCCGACGACTATCAGTCCAACAACTCAATCTCCTACAACTTCTAGTGGCCACCCCAGTGCAACACCAACAACATCTGCGCCTACATCAGTGCCTACAGCAGTGCCTACTAGTGGTCCTACAATTGGACCTACAAGTACTCCAACGCTTTCTACCGCTGAACCTACACTCTTTCCTACACAATTTCCAATACAACCGGTCTGTACTGGAAAAGTAGAAGGAGAACGTTGCTATTACAACAGCCAGTGTTGCAGTGGGAAATGCAGTGGGCGTTTCCGCAACAGGAGATGCAAAAAAGGGAAGAATGATCGAATCCAAACCAGTTCTCCGACCAATCCTCCGACCAATCCTCCCACTGAAGCCCCCACTGACGCCCCCACGAGTGTCCCCACGAGTGCCCCTACAATGCCCCCCACTTCTGAGCTCACAACGCCAGCACCAACGAGCAGCCCGACAACTGATGCTCCAACAAGCACTCCGCAACCAATTTGTAAAAAGAAAAAGCTAGGAAGTCTCTGTAGACGCAATAGCGACTGCTGTAGTGGCAACTGCGAAGGACGATTCCGCAGCAGCCGATGCAGACCTGCACCAGAAAAAAGTAAAAGTCGAAGCAACAGAGACATCGATGACATGCCATGGTGGTAGAAATCGTCTAAACTGCTGTGTTGAATAGAGATCTCCACTTGCATAAATAAGATAGGTGTTCATTACTAGTGAAGTACGGAGTTATTAATAGCCATGGCGTTGCAGAGGTAGAAGCAATGCCACTTTCAAAGAAAATTGGTCCAAGCACTTTGAGCGCTACTAGGAGCGTCGCCTGGCAAATTGCTCATGGAAGTAGTGTTTTCTTTAACAAACCGTAAAGTGCTCTCCGACTTCAAGGCATCCGCAGCAAACAAAAAATGTGTCATGCACCAAACTTCCATGTTGGCTACTTCGAACCGACCGTCTGGAGAAGAAACCAGACAGGTGTTACCGTACGTTTGGCATGGACTAGAACTTCCACTGGATAAATTGTTCTCAATTATAAATCCAAATCCATCGCGACCACTGTCGGTGGCCACATATCCACCACCAGCTGCCATTCTGTCATGTCCCAAGAGCTGACATTCGTCATTCTCTCCAGTCCAGGGGAAGATATCAATATCACCTTCCCTTTTCGCAATCTCGTCCAACCTATCTTCGTCGTCAACAACATCTGTTGCCACTTCAGTTCGTTTGTGCTTCATTCGCCAAAGAAAGGATTCACCGCATCTTTCGTATCTGTTCGTTCGCTTCCACGGTTTTGCCATGAAACAACCAAAGACGTCTCCCTCGAGCGTTTCAATGGCTACCATGGTATTTTTGGAAACAACAATTTTAGATTCCAATGTTTCAAAAGACGCGCCATCGCGCACTATACTGTATTTGAGCCAAAAATTGCTTTCGGCGGCCGCTCCTGGTAGTGCACGATGGAGCACTGTCATGAGCGGAGGTGTTAGTACGTGAGGTATGCACGACGCATCGTACTTGCTGGTTCCTAAAATAAAGAAGGCCGTATTGTCGATATCGATACCGGGTTTCAAAAAGTGATTATCCCAAGTTACCCGCCTGTGATGAAGAGGTTTCAGTTGTGGTATTGGTGGCGGTGGCGCTGGTGTAGTGGAAGTATCTTAGATTTTTTGGCGTAATTGATACACGGGGGAAAACGGAATTGGAAAAAAAGAATTTGTTTGTGACATAAAAAATAGGACACACGAACGAGAAACATCAAACTTTTCTAGTTGGCACAATATAGCGTTGTCTTACTTGTCCAATCGTTGTTGCGCATAAAAATGTGGTTGGCGACTTTTTGGATAACGTGCTTCAATTTGCTACCGATTGTCGTCGTCATTATTTCTGCCGAATCCTTGTCGTTGTTTTTGTAGTACACCTCCCATAGTCTCTCGTAAGCTGGTTGATTCTTTTGTCGTTTTTCCAAGTACATTTCTTGTTGCTTTGTTCTGTTTTTATTACTTTTTTCTGCAACATTTTCTTCGTGCAAATAAAAGGTCAACGTCGCCGCTGGTAAACCTAATACAAGACCAATAATGGTCCATAATGCAATAGCATCGCCTTCATGTAATTTGGTTTCTGACATGAACCACCATACCAGTACACCTGCAATGGCCGGTGCAACAGCTCTAGCGTACAAGGCACCGTGTGTCATGATTCGTGCAACATCATCACGTTGTTGTGGCGGTACAGTCCTACTGGTAGCAACACCAATCCAGGTAAAGTATGCAGATTGAAAACTTCGTAAACATCCAATCACAAGAATTAAAAATAAAAAGGAAAGCCAATCGATAGCACCAGGTGAACCCAAAGCTATTTCTTCACTATTTTTGTGATGTTTGGTCTTGTTGTTGTTGTTGTCTAGTAACTGTGATATCATGCTCGTGGAGCTATAGGAAGGGTGGTATATACCTCCATTCATAAATAGCATGAAAGGAAACAGGACACATGGTACTGTTCCCATAATGGCTGCCAAGCGCAAAATAGAATACAATCCGAATCTTGGTGGATTATGTTGTTGTTGACTGCTCGCAGTTGTCGTAACAACGATCATTACAAATCCTGCTGTAGCCAAAATGAATCCAATTTCTTTTGGTGACAATCCAGGTCCCGATGATCTAGCAATTAGGAACAAAGGTAATGCTTCATCGATACATACCACCACGAATGAAAAAGCGTAATAGGCTACCAGATGCCATCGCGTACTTGTTTGTTGTCGTTCCTTCCACACTGTTTTCATAACTTGCATACTCGTTCTACGTTGTTGATATTGATTGCTGGTGTTGATATTGGAATTGTCGTGCTTTACGAGGGATTGTGTTTCTCCTGGTGTAGCAGTAGCAATAATTCCAGGATCATCATGATGATGATTTGGTTGTTGTATCTCCATATCAATATTGTCATCATCGATATGAAAAAAGAACAATATAGTAATCATGGAAATAAAACACAACAATGCTCCTACAGCATTTGGTAATAAAAAGGGATACGGTACTTCAATGACATCTGGTACTATTGTATCTTCTGAATACGTTCCTGCATTTGATAAAATCCCTCCAGCCAATGGTCCTATAACGGAACCCCAATGCATTACTGCCAAAACTCGTGCTGTAATCATTTCTTCCATACCAACAATGATACCTGTTTCTCCTCCTCCTGTTCCTGTTCCCGTTCGCGGTGCTCCTTCTGGTTCATTTTCTTCTTCTTCTGTTTGTTGTTGTTGTTGTTGTTGTTGTTGTCGCTGTCGCTGTTGTTCTAATTCAATTGCACCACGTTTGACAGAACCTGAAATACTATTGGACAAACCCAAACAAAACCGTGCCAATATGGCTGACAAAAATGTGTGTGACATTCCAAACCATAAACTGCATAAAGCGCTTAACAATAATGACCATAGTAGGGATCGTTTGATACCACCCGTAGTACTCCTTCTAGTACTAGTAGTAGTAGTACCTGTAATAATAGTCGTAGAAGAATGTCGTAACGCCTTCCATGCTCCAAAGGATACACACCGGCCCAATGTAAAAGCTGTACCTAACAAACCAGCATATAATCCAGCATCATCAACGGTTGTTATTGATGTTATTGTTGTTGCTGTTGCTGTTGCGGCATCTGCTTCTGAATTCATGACATTATTGTTATTGGTGTGATAATTATAATAATATGAAAAATGAATGCTCATATATCCAAGGTACGGATAACAATGAAATAATAAGTACGTGTGTGTAATGGCTGCTAAACATAATGATATGGTTGCTGCATTTCGTTTCATGGTCATCGTCATGATGATAGATGCTAGAGTAGTATGTAGTATGTAGTATACTATTATTGCAATTTGCAATGTACAATGATGTAATTACAGAGTACTGGTAATAACTGGTACTCCTCTGGATAGCAAAGCAAGGCAAGGCAAAACGTTAAGCAAAACCTATCGGTTTATTGTCGTTTTCTTATTAGGAGTAACTAGTAGTTGTAGAGCGACTTCTGGTAGTAGCTACAGAGTACCCAAGTAGCTTTTTGTTATGATGTTTGTGATTGTTTGTTTGGTAGAAAGTCTGTTTCTCTACTAGCTACAGTAGTACCAATACACTACTACTACTACTAGTAGCTACTAGCTATTAGTAGTAGTAGGAGCAGCTACTAGTAGAATAGACCCCAACTCTACTGTACTAGAGCTGGCATTTACTCGAGTTTTATTGAGGATTTTGAGAGGATGGTGTCAATGAAAGATACAACAACAGCAACTGTCATCATACCAGTAGACTACTAGGGTCTACAACTAGAAGCAGTACTCAGCACCTAATAGTACTACTGAAACGTCATTCGAATATCAATGCAATAAGGTTAAAGACTAGTCTAGTCGTCTAGCTAGTAGAAACGATCTACTGTACCAGTATTGAACAAAAAGTTCCCTCTGCCTATCGAGTAGTAGTCTAGTACTTCGACGCATACTAGTAGCTCTCGACTAATAGTTGTAGCAATCAGAATCAGTATTTTTATGCAATTCTGTTGGAACTAGAATACTAGCTAGTAGCGCCTTTGCGTGTTGTCGTTCTCTCGTTTCCAGCTAATAGTTGAATCGACGTATTTTGTTATATATCACTTTCTCTTCTATACCTATATCATGAGCATCTCCACCATCATCATCACATGACTATTTATTGATCACCGTACATGAGCATTTCAAAAGCAGCTAGTTCTTCTTCTTCATTTCGTTTAGCAACGTATTGTTTCTCCGAGGAAACTATATCGGCTGCACCAGGAATCAAATAATTCATGGCATCCAATTCTTCCGCATGACGAACAGCCTTGATCGCCCGTTCTACCGAATGACGATAATTGTGACTGGCACCCTGAAACATAATGGGCAATGTACCATTCATCATTAGTTCACCTTGTATCATGAGTTCCAATTCTTGTCGGGCAATTTCGTCATCGCCTCCCCTTTGAACTTCAATGTCACCCAATTGTTTCGAACAGTCCAATATTTCACCCGTACGAGGAATACGAATCGATTCGTACAAGTCAATGGCCGTTTCGTAGTTTGATAAATCCAAATTACCACGATAATCAATGCAAAGTTCTTTCAATAACCATGCCATCGTACCGGCATCTTCTAATCCCATTTGCGCTCCTTGACCACTATCATTATCAAGACAAACCGAACGCACAAAATTAAAACATATGAGTTTTTTTTGCATCGATCAATCCAAAAGTACAAACATTCTCCAAACAAACAAAAACACCAACGACACCCATAAACAAATTCGTACGTACATGTAAGGAACTGGTGGATGTGCAGCATCTCCTACCAGTACGATACGTCGATTCTTGCCAAACGACCATTTCTTTAATCGTGGTTCCATGAGAGCGAAACCGACACGCACGGCATGAGTCACGTGATACAAAGGTTCGATGTAACGTTCGGCCCAACCATCATTTTTCAAACGAATGGCTAATTCTTCACATTCTTGTTTCGACATGGCATCACTCAAATTGCCCCAATTACCACTGTTGGCCTCTTTCGTGGGTATTGGCCAATGCACTTGAAAGCATTGTTCATTCCTACCGGTTGGAAAGTAAACGGAATGACAATTAGTTGTATGAGAACTGGGAAAGGAAATGCCTGTAACCTTCGAAGGCAGATTGGAAATACCCATGAGACAAGTAACACCCGTGTATCGGAGAGTAGTAGCATCCGCTGCTACAGAATTCCGAACACCGGAATGCGCGCCATCGCAGCCAAACAGCAATTGTGTTTGACGGTAACTACCATCTTCAAAGTCGACCTGCACCAACTCGTTTTCTCCTCCTTCACCTCCTTCCAAAACGTTTACATTGGAAACCGTTTTGTTAAAGTAAAATGGAATGCCCATTACCTTGGTAGCATGTTCGAACAAAACCTTTTGTAACTTCCATCGTCGTATACCAATAGAAGACAAATCCCAATCACCACCGGTCAATTCGTGTTCATTGGCTGTGGCGATTTCTGTTCCATCGTGACGACACCAACGTCGGTACACGTAGGGATGTCCAGCTCTGTGAATGCTGTCCAATAGTTCGGGACTAATGTCACGCAATACACGAAGACCATTGGGATACATACCCAGCGCGGCACCAACATCATCATAAAATTGGTGAGCTTTTTCGTATATTTCTACATTCAGATTACAGTGTTTCTTCACAGCCATGGCAAAGACCAAACCAACAATTCCTCCTCCCGCCTTTTTGTTGTTTTTGTTGTTGAAATTGCATTCATTATGCAAAGATTCGAAGAAAAAAAATAGAAAGAACATAAAATATAAGTCGAACAAGATACACGATGAACAGAGGTTTTACACTTTCTAGGTAATAGCTAATCGTAAAAATCATAACTGTAACGTACAATGACAATCGTGGCAGGTTCCTCGTGGGCTGCTGGTGTTGCTGCTGCTGCTGGTGGTGGTGCTGGTGGTGCTGGTGCTGCTGTTGCTTTAGTGTGAGCCATTGTAGTGGTATTATTTGTTTGCAGTATTTATTCAAGTATTGTTGGTGCTGCAGCTCCTCTTTGTTGTGTCTTTTTGTAATACTGAACTTGCAATTAGCTCGCAATTACATTTTTTGAAGCCGAACTTCGAATTTTTGATGTCGAACTTAAGATGTCTCACCGTTCAACTTCCATTCCTTGGGTTCTTTTACTGGTGGTACTACTACTACTACCAGGTACTAGTGGGTACTTGTAGAGCCGGACTTGTTACCGGTATTATTATTTCTTCATGTCACTCTGCAAAGATCCGAACACTTTTTCCCTCCATTTTATCAAGAGTTCTCATTTGTGTTCGTATGCGATTTGTACCTGGTACAGTAATTTTTGATTTACTGGATGTTCAAGCGATGTACAGTAGCAGTAGCTGCTTTGACGGAATGGTGATGTAAAACTAGCTACGTAGCTAGCTACTCTAGTACTAGTACGTACTACCTGGTGGTACTTCGGTGTACTAGCTAATGTAGCTAACAGGGTACCTGGTAGTGGTACCACTACTAGTAGAGGAGAACCGTTTGCCGTTGAAAAAAAAAAGCCCATTGCCTGGTGGCCGTAGATGGAGCCCAGTGCCTGGTAGCCGTAGATAGAGCCCGGTAGTTGTAGAAGAAGACCAGAACGAGCCGTTGAAAAAAACAAAGCGACAGTACTTTGAATCTAGTAGACTAGTAGGACATTTTTAAATACTACTCGTAGCTGGCTTTCTGTTTTCAACTGAAAACGTTGTTCAAGAGTCATTGGAGAACTGGTACTGTTCTTTTATTGCGGTCATTGCCGAAAATGGAAAGAAGTGAGATTCTTGTCTTCCGTAAAACATTAAAGAAGGGCCTTTCAATCAAAATCTTTCTGGCTCTGACTTTGAGATTTTGGGGAAGGGCAAGATCGCTGACAATACCATAATACCAGGTACCTGGTGCCACACTGTTCACAGCGCGGGCAACTTTCTAAAAAGCACGGAGGAACTGCCGCGTTGACACGCCCTCTCCACCAGGGCTCATCCTGGCTTTTTTTTATGGGGAATGCGTCTACAGCAGCTGCGGTCGAGTCAAGCCAAGAAATAATATTATTTTTTCTGACTTTCTGTTGTCCAAAGCGTTAATGGACTAATTTCTTCAGTGGCAAAGCCTTACGGTATCCGATTGTCAATTTCTGACGGAAGCATGGAAGGTATTCATCGATCGCATCGGATCGATCCCTACTGCATCATGCGAACTGTTCCCTTATTTAAACGACACTGAAAAACTGGTTTTAGCTCTAGACTAATAATACTGTTCGTGCATATTATGCTCTCCGATGATTGTAGCGTCATTAGTGGCTCACCACAAATCTAGTTCAAACGCGCCAACAACAACTCCCTTGCGGCTACAAAACCTAAAAATAGAATATGGTGAACAGTAAAAAGGTAAGAAAAGATAGACATTGATGAAATCGCTGTTGATGGCAGATCCAGAACGACACGGCTGGTCGATTGGAAGTGAGATGATTTTTTTTAAATCACTGACAAGATTTGGCATTGCATATTACTGGCTAAATTGTCTATGGAGTAGTCTAGTAGTACCTGGCAGTGAACTTTTTAACTGTCTCTTTGATGGATTTTTTGTCAACCTTCAGGTTGCTGCGGGTACGTATGGCAGACCTGAAAAGCACCGTAGAATGCCAAAATGCGGTGTAGCAGTAGCTAGTAGAGTAGTACTCCGTAGATAGAGAACGTTAGGTTAGGTTTTCACTGCTGCAGGAGCTAGTAGTAGTGGTAGTCGCGCCAGTTGATATCAGCGAACATCAGCTGTTCTCTCTATCGAATTGCTTATTAGTATGGTAGCCACAATATGCATCAGTCGTCCACGTATGTCGAACTGTTTGCAGCACTCTTTCTCAATGTGCAGCACTCTTTCTTAGTCTCATGGGAGCTTTTGCCTCTACATCTACAACCTACCAGTACTCTATTTTACTACTAAAGTACTCTAGCTTAGTACCTACTAGAGTACAGCTCAAGGAGCTACTACATTACTACCAGGTAGTAGTAGGAGTCTACTAGTAGTACCGTAGCTACTAGAGTAGTACCAGGTAGTAGCTAGCTTTTTGAAGATACCCGCCCGAGTGTAAGAGCGATGTAACAATTCGTAATTAATGCGTAAATACGGAGTAGGAATTTTCCTCGTGGCTTTGAATGCTGTTACTGGTGTGCAGCAGGATGAAAAATTAATAATACGATCCCAGATACTGTACCAATTCCACGAATGAATCGAGTAAAAATATGATACGGACAAGGCACTCTTTAGACCAAAACAATTTAACCAGTAAATTCACAGCATGAGTAAGATTAAACGATACATAGACCTTATGGCAAATGGCAACTATTACGGCCAGACAATGACAGACCTACCGACTCAAACCCCATAATATTATTGCATCGTTTGCCTTGGATTAGGCGCATTGAAATTTGAAATCCTCCTTCTGTTTAAGTAATACTTCAGGTTTCGGGGTGATCATCTTATCTTAAATCTTAACCATGAGAACAACTACTATCTTCTTCTTCTTGTTGCACTGGTTTCTTCTTGCGTCCATCAATGTTGTCTACGGTCGTATTGGAACGCGAATCGGAAATAACTCGACGCATCTTTTCGAAAGTCAGCACAATTACGGCGATGCTGCAGCTTCCAACACTTATCATCGTTATCGTCGCTTCTTGTCGTCCAAAAGCGGTAGGCGTAGAGGTAGTAAGGGCAAAGGCGGCGGAAGCAAGGGCAGGAGCTTTGGTTCATTTAACGATGCGGGCTTCGGCAAGGGCGGCATGATGAGGAGTAATGGACGAAGAATGCGTCCGCGTCGAATGCGCCGGAGAAGGCCACCAACGAACCGACCAATCTTTACTCGCTTTCCAATGAGACGACCAATCTTTACGCGATTTCCTACTATTACACCGATTGCTACAGCGCCCCCCACTACCAATCCGCCGAGTCGACCACCTATCATGGCCACCACTGCGCCCACTGTCACTCCCGTGGTGAATACGAATGTACCCACACCCGCGGCTACGACACCGACACCGGATGTCAATGCTCCCACTGTAACTCCGGGAGAAAGTCCGGCACCTACGTTTGCTACTGTCCGAACGGCTACTACGGGTGATTGTGAATTCACGGTCAATATCGATTTGCAAATTGATTTCTTTGAAGACGAACTGGCAGCCTGTAATACGTTCACTGCCGAATTTGAAATTTGGGAAACCATTGCGGGAGCAATTTCGGCAGCGACACAACCCACCGTCTTTCTCAATTATCAAGCTGGTACTGAATACTTTGATGAAGAACAAGAGCTCGGATTGTTCGTACGGAGGTTGCAACAGATCACTTGTTCGCCGAGGCTGGACACAGAAGTGTGTGATGCCAACATCTACCAGCAATGTCGATGGGGGTGCCTTACAGCGTTCGGTCAGGGCGACGACGCATGCAACAATCTTTCCGTGGACACATTTAAACAGTTGGAAGATGAAGTTACGCAGGCATTGGTGAATTATACCACTTTCAGAGATGAGCTGTGTTTGGGCGAACCTGGCAACTTGAACGTGCTAATAAGGGCAGTGGAAGAGAATGAAGGAGACGGTGCAGCAGCTCGCAATGCAGGCCCAGCTGTTAGGGCTGGAGCGACTGCTAATTCTGCTAGCAGAAATGCCAACATTCTCGCGGGAACTGCCGCGGCCAATTTTCAGGAAAAAGTTACAGAAGGCACTTCGAAGGCCCTCAAGGTTAGATCAGAGCTTGCGTTTGGATTCTTTGCAGGAAGGGGAAGGCAGCCAACTGCGGGGGAAATTCAAGGTTTTATTACAGAGACAGTTTCATTCTTTACCCAAACATTCAAGAATGACGATCTCTTTGCGGTTGCATTCCAAACATTTTCAATTGTAAATGAAACAGGCATCTATTATGCTGACTCCCCCGATCAGTTTAGGCTTCAATTTACTTCCATCGTGGAAATTGTTCTCGACTCTGCTCTCACTGATGGACAAGCAATGAATGTGATGGCCTCCAGCAAGTTTCAAGACTACATTGGTAGATTTGCGAAAAAGGCAGAGCCAATCGGATGGAATGAAATCATGAAAACTCATACAGCATTTTTCAGGGGCCAATAGTCGTAATAGGCATATTGAGTGAAATACGTTGCTTTTGTTTTAGAACTTGTCGTTGTTTTGTATTCCGCCTGTCCTCAACCCCAACAACCATATGGACGGAGATAGAGACAACCGTAAACGACCTACCGAAATTGACCAGCAGAGAGCCAGACGCGGCATTAGTATAATAGTCTAATAGTAGCAACTATTCAGGTTAGTCACAATGATGTTGAAGCGCATTGACGACGCTTTTCTAACTCAGAAGCAAAGACAGACTTTTGTTCTTCTTATTGTCTCTGTCAGGTTGGATCATCCCGTGCTGCTCTTGCACCTTCGAGCAAGTACCGGCATGCAGTTCGTTTTTCTTTTCCGTCTCGACAGGCTGCTAGGTTGCACCATGTAGCTATAGACTACTAACAAAACATTTTAAAGTATCCTATCAAAAACGGCTCAGCTAGCAGTTGAGTAAGCACTTTATGTTGTCACAAGTAAATGGATCTACTAAGAAGGAAGATTCCGGGGTTCGTTAGCTATTGCCCAGGAGAATAGGTTCAGCTATCAACGAGTTCTCAGACTAAGTGACATAAATAAACAAACACTGTTGAACATTTACCAGGTACGTTACCTGGTACTTTCTCCAGGCATTCTTTGAAAAAAAGGAATATCAGTATCTTGTAGTTGAAATTGCCTTGCAATTCGTTCAGAGAATAAAATGATGCATTTTAGTGTAGAGTAGGGTAGCTACTAGTACTAGTTCCAGTACTGTACCAGGTAACATAGGGGGTTGTTTGGTCAGTGCAATTGTTGTCATCATCATGATCATGGTCTTGTTGTTCTTCTTCTTCATGCGCTGCCTCATTCATCATGACAACTCCTCAAGGCAGTGTTTTGCCGGTGATGCAAAAAAATGTGCCCACTCCAATATCATTTTTTTTCTGAACAAGAGAAGAGATCGTGTAGAAATACTACTGGGGTCTACAGAGCAGTCTTTACTAAATATTTTCCTAAGTACAGTATGGCCGGCTACTTTCATTAAGTAATTCAACAGGCTTACCGGCGCCAAATTGACTTTCAGGAGCAGGCAAGGCCAGCCGGCAAAGCCAAATGCAAAGTGGTTTGGCTCCAAGAATTTGGTGCTCTCCTATTTCAGGAATGGCCCAGTAGCTCATCATAGCGAATCATATCTGGAAATGAGCGACATCTAGTAATTACGATTTAATAAATGGAACAACTGATTGATACCAGGTACTACTGGTCTAGACTACCACCTGGTAGTAGTAACTGGACATACGGGAATAGTAGACTACTTCTCAAGTTCTGCAATCACTTGTTGGGAAAATAATCCTCCCAGCGCTACTACGACTACTAGCTAGTGCCAGGTACCTGGTATTAGGACCATAGTACCAGGTACCTGCTAATCAAACCAATTATTTGCTCCAATGAAATCAGGGTCAACAAGTCATCAAGCCCAATTTATGAAACATTCTTTGGCCACCATTGCCAGCTTTCACCCGCTGAAAAAGAAGCCAACAAGTACAGTACCTGGTACCAGGTAGTTACCTGGTACAGTACCTGGTACCTGGTACCGGTAATTGATTCAATTTGAAAGTTCGATTCGATAAAACTTGTTGTGAATTCATTTGAATCATTTTAATTATGTATTACAGAGGGCTTCGATTCTATTGACATCAAACATTAAGCAACACATTCCCTGAGTGATTCTTTTCTGCGACGGAGATTCTCTTTTGTAGCGGACATTTACATGAACGTTGTAGTAGTACCAGGTACTACATACCAGGTACCAGCAGGGTAGTCTACTACTACTAGTAGTAGTACTACTGGTACATCGTAGTATGTCCCACAATATGCTTCGGCAATCATCCTTGCCTCTTGTGCGTCGTTTTCGCAGGTACTGTGAGCAGTAATCTCTTTGCTGAATTTGCCCATAATCTCTGCAGAGCCTATCAACAAAACCTATTTATTTTATCTCGGTAAGTATTTTGGTCAAATTTGATGTACTATGATCCATGCGCTTACCTATGTTTCTCTCTTCTCTCGCATAAGGCAATACCTATTTTTGATTTTCATGAATCCCCTGTATCACAGTCATTCCTGGACGCCAATATGGCAAGATGGCGAAACCTCTGTTGCTCAGTTGTTAGAAGTCGACCGTTCACATCTAGCTGATGAGCAGCAGGCTGTCCCTCCTGCCGGCCCTCGAAGCAATGCGAGCTTATCCTTGAATGCAGAACAATCCGACGAAGAGTTCTTTCGATGCTACAAGAAACTATACGGCGATCGCGGAAGCAAGAATGAAAGTTTTCCACTCAAGCTCTACCGCATCCTCTACGAAACTGAACGGAACCACCAAGAACACATCATTTCCTTTTGTCCCAGTGGCAGAGCAATCAAGATCCACGACGTTGAAGCCTTTGTGAAAGAGATCATGCCCAAATATTTTGCCTCGAATCGTTTTGCTAGCTTTCAGCGTCAATTGAACTTGTATGGCTTCTCCAAAATCCTTCGTGGCGATGAAAAGGGTGGATTTTCCCATAGTGCCTTTTGTAAGGGCAATCGGAATCTCTCTTCTGCCATCAAGCGCAAGACCCAGCAACTCAAAGTACCTCCTCATCTTCTGCTAGGTGCTCTTGCTAGAAGTGAAGCATCCCCAGCAACAGATTTTGCACCCACGAAACCCCCTTCTTCTTCCAGCAGCCAGTGCAATGCTAACGCAAGTCCTCAGCAAGATTTCTCTTTCATTCAAGAGTTGTCTGGTTCTGACCAGACTGACACTTTGCGGCCTCAAGAGATAACACCATCGCTTCCACCGAACAATTTTTCTTCCTTAATGATCGGAAACGATATTCGACCATGCCACACCACACCAACCGTTGGTGCGAGTCCGCTTTTTGCACTAGACCTGATGGCCTTGTCACCTCTCACCCCCGCCACGCGCAGTAGTACCGCGAATAGTGCCACGAGGAACGATCTTTACCAGACGCTGTTGTATGCAAAGGAGAAAGAAATTGCCATGGAGAAACAGTTGCTGGCGTTAAAAGCCCTGCAACGTCTTCTCTTTTCACGTTCTGCTTGCAATGGCAGCAGTAGCTTCAACGTGAATCTGTAGAGAGTAGAAAGGTCCATTGTTTTTATGACCAACTGCTGATTAAAAAAAAGCTGTATTATAATTGAAAATTGAAACGGCACCTGCAGACTATCCCATTGGCATTTTATATTTGCCTGCTAGTTGTACTTGCACACACGATACATCTAATAGCATTGCACTAGACCATTATCCAAAGTGGAAAATACAAAATACTTGAGTTGGTTAAGCTGCATGTAGGATAGTCGTTCTCAATCCTGAACTCTCAACACCTCAACACTGTACATGCCACGTTCAGAAAAAATTGAAGTTATGTAATGTACCCTCAGGATAGGGTTATTATACACGACTGAGATAACGGAGTTAATGAATTTTCTGATAACGATTTTTTCTTGAACTTGTTAAATTCAAATTCATCACGCTCGTGTTTGTAAATCGTCAAGAATACTACAAGTAGCCTACTACAACACAAAATAGCAACAACC
>Ga0210025_1001815_pt1 | contig 22295 bp, 11 predicted proteins | sample CryGeyme20150102_FD_183989 | JGI IMG/M metagenome (GOLD analysis project Ga0210025, IMG submission 183989) | Groundwater microbial communities from Crystal Geyser aquifers in Utah, USA - Crystal Geyser metaG 2015-0102 (SPAdes) (version 2) | ecosystem: Environmental > Aquatic > Deep subsurface >...
GAATTCAGGAAGGGCGAGAGAAAATATATAGACAAGTGGTTCTCCGGTGAAGTTATAGGACATGCATCTTGCAGGGAAGCTCACGAAGAATTCTTCAAGGAGCTGAAAGAAAACGAAGGAATTGATTGAGGTGGACGCTTTTTGGGTAGAACTGAGGCTTGTCGTGGGCCGCCATTCTGCGGTCACCACTCCATGAGGCAGCGCTCCAGCTACTAAGATGCATAAGATTTTGAAAAGAACTTATTTCTTTGGGATATAGTGCTGCACCTTGAATGCTTGCTAGTTGCACGATGGCGAATTAATGTGAGCTAGCTAACTCTTATAGCTCGCTGACAGCTGTTGTTTAATAGGTAGAACTAGTTGGCCCCAGGTGTAAAGGGATCGGCGCGCGGGTCCTTCCTGTACTGTTTGTTCCGAGACGATGCCGCCGGCATCAAGCTCACACGTCCAATTTTCAGAACAATGCATCTGAATTTCCTGTTCGTCCCCATGACGGGAATGTGCCAAAGGATACGCCTGCTCTTATCTGACGTTTTCTCCTAGATGAGGAAAAGGAGCCTGGAACTGACGTTGACTGAGCACTTCTCGCTGTAAAGTTACCTGTCGAAAGAAAACCTGCCATAGATTCAGATATAATTATCTCCTCGAAGCGCAACGAGAAGGTCCGCATAACTCTCTTGACTCTTGATGGCAAAACTGTCATTATTATCATGGAGTGTGTCTCAGCTCAACTCTACTACTTATTATCGCAGGTCGTTGGATGTCGTGCAATGGAAATCTGCGTGAACAACGACGATTTGATTATTTTTTAAAAAGAAAACTAAATTTTGCTCCCAAGTAGGAGTTAGTTAGACCACCATGACTGTGTTGGTAGCTGCGCTCGGTGGAAGTCCCGTAGTAGAGCAGCACAAAGCTCTTCTCTCCTGATAATCTGCCGTATGTCGTGCCAATTGTGACACCGTACAGCATCCACAAAAAAAGGCACAACAGCAATCCTCTAAATTATCGTCGCAACAGGTTTGAGCGGGGATGGCGTATCGGTCTCGAACAGCACGACGTCTTTAGAGCAGGGATGCGACAATGTGTTTGTTTGAGTATGATTGTGAAAAATCTAAGCATGGCCAGTCTTTCAAAGTACGAGTGACTTACAATCGAATGAGAACAATCAAGGAATATAAACCAAAAGCCATATTGATCAAGCGATACAGTAGGTCCTGTAGGAAGGGAACATGAGCATCCACGGCAATTATTTGTGGGTTCATGTCATCTCCCTCGATCTCAATTTTGGAAGGCGGTGGTGCCAAGATAGAACCGATAGCCCAGTATGCAATCAGGAGAGCGAGAATGCGATAAAATGTCTTGGGGGCGTCTGGGCTGTGAAGCTGTCCCAACCAACTCATATTCATTCTCGTCAAGACTTGTGCCATTAAGAGCTGAGGGCAAAATATTGCGTTCAAGAGAGAGGGGTGGCAGGGCCCAAAGGCGCAACAGTCGCACAACCCGTCCTTCCAGTATCCTCTTGGGCTGCTAAAATCTGCCACATTGTCAGCACAGGATGGAGTAACCAAAGGCGTGCCTTCAGCTGCCTCTGGAGCTGACGGCATTTGAATAGGCATCAAGAATTTTTGTCCTTCCTTGACGCCTCCTGCGGGCTAAGACATAAGAGATTCAGAGGTCCCTTGAGCCAACAAATGCAATAACAAAGATCACCAAGAAAAAGATATCCAACTTACCACTACCACCGAAACGGTGCGTCCATTCACATCCGCCAGAAAAGTGTAGCCTAAGAGGATATTGAAAGTAGATAAAGAGCACGGATAATATTTTGTTGAGAACCCAGTTCCCAGCAAAAGCGCAGAAGCGCACGCCTCTGAACACAAAAGCACTTGCCTTCGCCGAGTGTGGCGGGAGCCACGACTTCTGCCATTTGAGACTTCTTTGCAGAGTCTATCGGAACTGCCTTCGCCACCACATGGTCTGACATGGTTCTTTCGTGTCGTTTATTTGCGTTGCTTTTATGTTTAATTTTTTTTTAGAAGCAGCAAAAGCGAAGCTAGTAGCTCCTCCGAGTCGTACCCAACTGGCTTGTGATGATGAAGACTGAAAATGCACGCACTAGTAGTCTACTTCTACTACTTTTTGCTCGACTAGGTCTACTGGCTGAATTAGAGTAGACTTCTCAAAAATAAATAGATGAAAATAGTAGCAGTAGTGGTTCAATAAAACCACTAGGGACTGAAATTTTTTGAATCATGTTGTTGAATTTTTTTTTTTGAACACAATTCAGTTGCGAATTCATTCAATTTCATTGAACTTCATTCGATTTCATTCGATATGTTCGATTACCCTTCCTGTGGCCTGATACCAACTTAAAACGATTCATTTGAGTCTTGATTTGCTCGTGCACGAGTAAATTAATCCCTCATCCTACTGAACCTGAATAATACTCTAGTAGACTAGCGGAAGGGAGCGTCGTAGTAGTCGGTCGTGCACCAGAATTGGAAAAAAAAAGAAAATCGGTTGTAGAATAGTCAGCACGAAGAATGGAAGTGCATTTCTTTCAATGGAAGAAACGTGTAAATGAGAGCCAGCTGTACAGATGGCGGTGCCACGATTAGCGCCCTTACGATACACAGCCACTGTAAGTGGAAATATGTAGTCCAACATGCAATTGTCATCTCGCATACAGAAATTACGTTGACAGCAGCTTGAATTAGAACCGCGTTCAACCTGTTACCAAAGCTGTGCGTGAACCAGAAACCCGAAACTTCATGGATAGTCGCTCAAGCAACACTGTAAAAGTTCCAACTTGATAAAAGGTATTTCTGTCGTAGTAGTACACTGTGCTTGTTTGAGCAGCGTGATGCCTGAATTGCAGAAGTATACAACAATCGCGTAGTACGTCAGTGTGCCCAAGAGACAGCGGTAGTACAAAGATCGACTTCCAAGCTTCTCGATACAGATTCTTTCCGCTCTTTCGCGTTTTCGCTTTTTATGCGTTCCCTTTCGTCTGCACAAATGCTATCCAGGTACAGCCTCGCACAGGACCAAGCAATTCATCAAAATGTCTTAGAGAAACGGTTGCCAGTGGATCGTTTGCATGGTACAGCAAGTAAACGGATCTCTTGAGAGTGTTGAGATTGTTATTATTTGTTGGCGCGAGGAAAAATAAATAATTTATGTTGACGAACGTGTGGCACCCACTCTTCCAAAATAAATGTTAATAGACTACCACTACCATGGTAGCTAGACTACCACTAGTAGCTTCTAGCTAGAGATTAGCTCTACTAGTAGCTAGTAGTAGTAGTAGTAGTAGTAGTAGTAGTAGTAGTAGTAGTAGTAGTAGTAGTAGTAGTAGTAGTAGTAGTAGTAGTAGTAGTAGTAGTAGTAGTAGTAGTACTAGAGAAATGATTCCACAGAGGTAGACCCTAGCTACTTTTAGAGTACTACTCGTACTAGCTAATAAAGAATACTAATCATATTTTGGACTTTAGTAGTAGAGTACTCAGCGCACTACTCCTCCTAGCTACCACTACTAGTAGACTAGTAGTCTACTACTACTAGTACCTGGTACTCCGAGTAGTACAGTAGACTCTAGTAGTAGTACAGTAGGTTCTAGAAGTAGATCTACTTTACTGCCCCTATCTGGTGGATAGTACACCACTGTTCAGTTCATCAGATCTCCTGGTAGCACACACTTCAACCCTGATAAAGCACGACTGATTGTTCTCAATGTTCGTACAACAGTACCACTCAAAGCGTGCTACTTATTAATAGCGACTGTTCTAGCTACTCTAGTAGCTACTACTAGCTACTAGTAGTAGTAGGCTACTACTCTACTAGCTACTACTAGCTAGTACTACTAATAGAAATCTACTTTAGTACTACTTGTAGTACCGCCCACACTACTAAAGTACTGTGGGTATCTACTTTATTACCGCGAAAGAGCATTCTCACGGTGCGCAGTGAACGCATGCCCGTGCTTTTCATCAGTTAGATTTGAAGATTTGTATTGATCTTTTATAGACATTAGCATGCAGACTAACACAAACAGACACAAGATGACAAACCTTGCCGTCGCTCGAAGAGCTAAAACCATACTACGAACGGGATGCTTTCTCGCGGCAATCACTGCGTTGGTCCATCGAGGGAATTTGATGAATATGAGTGCAGAAAGTGTCCAAACACGCCAATTATCACGGCACAAACAGCCACACTTACCAAAAATTGATACAGATATGTCGATTTCAATTGCAAACGATAGATCTGGTCATCAAGGGTCTTTGCTGAAAGGAAATCCATCTTATAACAGCGCCCAGACAGAAATGTCCTCCGTCGCAGATGTACACGCAGATACGTCACGAATAGGAAAGAAGAAGAGCCGACGTCGAAAAGGAGGCCGAGCCGAAATAAATATAACTGTCAAAAATGCTGAAAAGACTAACTTGCCACCCCTGGATTCGTTGATTGGTGATTTGCAAGAAAATGTAACGGGCAATGTTCAATCGCTTCTTGACTTTGCAGTTGTGGGATTTGGCAAGTGTGGTACTACTGCGCTGATTAACTGGCTCGATGGTCATCCGGAAATCAACACTATTCCCAAGGAGGCTTGCCATCTAAGTCGACAGCGTCCTGCTTTGATGGTTCAAAAGCTCTACCAAATGAAAGTGGATTCCATTCTTGAATACGAGGAGAAGCAGCAATCCACAGCAGAGAATCGTACTATGGTGGGACGTATCCAGGGGTTTAAAAATCCCAGCGATATTCGCAGACCAGAAGCAATGATCTATTTGCGCCAACACTGGCCCAAGACTAAACTCATTGTCACGGTCCGTCACCCAGTCCATTGGTTTAGGTCACTGTACAATTTTCTGCTCAATGAGATGGGTCGATCAAAATCATTTTTGCACCACAATAGTTTGATTGGTGGTCCTCACAAGAATACTGCCTATGCACATACAGGTAAAGGAGAGTTCCACGCCATTTTGAGCTTGTTAGGAAAGACCGCTATGAATACCGATGATGAGCTCGATTTGCTCAAGGGATTTCTTCGCGAGGACGAAATCTTGAACTGGCCGCGGCCTCTCCCAAATAAGATTTTCTTTTTGGATAGAACTCAAATGAGCGACAAGAATGCAACACGAGTAGCCCTTTTTCGGCGAGATTTGCAAAATTTTTTGGGATTGGAGCAACCACTGCCACCTGTTCCGCATGTTCGGCCGGGAAAAGACCGAAAGATCGATGAATCCTTAAAGATTGACTTGTGTAAACCAGAGAACGATGAGACACGCCAAGAACTGTTGCGAATATCGCAAAACGCTTCTCTCTGGTTCCGCAATTTCTTTCTGGAAAGTGAGGATGTGTTTGTCTCCTCCCGTGATTATTTGCAGGAAATCTTTGCTACTAAGTGGATGCAAGACCCTTGCAATGAATAGGACTTCAAGAGTGTGAAAATGTTTTCAGCACATCCGACTCAGTCCTCTATTGAAGGCAATTTATGTAATTTTTAAAGCAAAACAAAGTGTAAAAAATGTATTTTTAACATGCAATGGTCTAGTGTGTACACTATCTTTCCTTCAAGTGCACGCTTCTAATGGTGTCAATAACCTTAAACGTACTCTCTTCGAGTCAGCCCAGTCTCTGCAAGAGGTGTGGGCTCAAAAGGATTCGTCGAGCAGTCCAAGTCCTTTCCGAATGCGGAGAATAGAGAAGAAAGTAGCGAATTCTCGTTGTTTGATACTTCTTTTTCGTGGACTTGCTGATGAGGAGTTGTGGGCATCTGAGCTTGAAGCAACTCAGATTGTGCATTCTTTGCTGTTTCATCACAAGACCAGTCAAAGTCGTCACCATCATCAAGAAGAGCAGATGCCGATGACAAGATGTCACGAAGCTCCGAGTAGTTGCTCACTCCGCTGCTTCGGGGAACGGCAGGTTGAGGAATACCAGTTGGGAGAGAGCGGCAGCCCACCAACATGAGAGACGCGGGAAGTGCCATGGTGCATTCACCAACCTTTTTAATTGATAGTTGATCTGTTTCTCCTTCCTTGACAGCATCTCGCAGCTTTTGCTTGTACTGCTTGGAAGATCTGTATGTATCCGCGAGGGCATCGCGGAAATACTGAGCAATCGTCGTCTTGGCGGCGGCGTTTTCCATCTTGAAGTACTTCTTAGTCTTGGCATCTCGCTTGACAAAGCCGATGGCAGTGTCAGCTAGGACTGCTCGATAGACGCGGTTAATAATATGAGTCTTGGCTGCACGATTCTTGGCCTTGGAGTACTCATCAACTACCCCTTGGACAATTTCACGAAGCTTTCTGTTGCCTTCGTGGTGAACGACTCGCTTGCCGCGGCCGACGATGATCTCGTTCTTGGAGGGGACAAAGTCGTCGGGTAAGAACGAGTTGGGACGGAAGAGAGAGCCGACATCGGCATAGGCGGCACTAGAAGCAGCAGAAGTCAACATGATAAAAGAATCAAAATTTGTGAGGACTTCTGTAGTTTCAGTCGATCAAAACTAATACAAAGTGTTAGATGGATACCAGGGTAAGCACGTTGAAAAAAGAGCTCTTTGAAAGAGTCATAAGACGGTCATAATGTTCTCTGTCGTTAGAACTTGGATTCTGAGATTATACAGAATTATCTTATATTATCTACTCTGGCAATTATAATGCCGTTTTCCACGAGCATTGACGGAAGTCTACAACGTTACCTGGTAATAAATCTGCCGGTAGTTGTGCAAAATGATGTTCATGCAACTTGGCCATAATGCTTTTTTTATTTGTCATCACCAGTACGATTTCGACGATGTGCCAGATGAATCTACTACCATACCAGGTACCAGGTACAAAGTACCTGAAACCAGTAGGTATGGTAGTACCCCGGTACTAGTAGTAGTATGCTGCTGGTAGTATCGTGGTACCTACGGTACTGATTTTCTGGTAACACGTACCTGGTACTGCTAGTGGTACCAGTACCGGTAGCAACGCGAAGCAGAGGGTGCCGGGGGGTATGTGCCATTATTTCTTTTGGGAATATTCAAAAATTCGTACTACCTGGTAGAGTAGTAGTCAGTAGAGTTGCGACAAGCTTGACAAGAAGAATTATGTTTGTACTAGGTCTAACTGGTACCTGGTACCATACCAGGTACCAGGTACCGTACCTGGTATTTCGTACCTAGTAGGTACCGTAATACTTTGTATTAGTACTCCTACTATCGTAGTAGTAGTATCTACTACTTTGTACTAGCTAGAGTGGACTACTACTGGTACCATACTAATAACACCAGGTACTGTACCTAACAGTACGGTAGTCTACTAGTAGTAATACTAGTCGTAGTGGATCCCAATAGGCGATATATTAAGACCACTTTCCTTCTACCAGTACGTAGACTAGACCTAGTGGGCCCCGTGAGTTCAATAAGAAGTTTCCGACAAGATTACGAACCACCCTTCTGGGTGACGAAGTTTCTGCTCTCTCTCATCACACCGCTGTGACGATTCGTTGCAGCTTTTTTAATCCGAATCTGCCTTTGGCCATCCAAAGTTTGTCATCTACAGTAAAAACGAATGTATTACCAGTAGTAGTAGTCTAGTAGTACCAGTAGGTACCATGCAGCGTTAGGTCTACTACTCCAATAGATTTAGTGCTACGGTACTACCAGGTAGATGGTACCTGGTACGAAAATCTCAATAAAAGCCGAATAGTAAAAGGCTTTTTGCTTAGGCTTGTTCCTTCGATTGCGATGAACAAATACGAATTTTTTACTCTAGAGCTAGTACCGTAGTACCAGGTAGAGAATTGGCACCAGCGGGACTCGCGCCGGCACTCACAGCTTTGACCGCTTTCTGTGCTGCTACTAGCTAGTAGTAGTAAGTATTGGATGCTACTTGCTGTGGTAGCTACTACAGTACCTACTTCAGTAGTCTAGGTCTAGTAGCTCTGATAATGTAGCGCGACCACCTAATTGATGTAAAAAAAGCAGCTGCAGGCTATTGTAACTGCAAAAAAGAGAAAAGCTTTTATGTTGAAAAGTTTATCGGACAAATCGAACGTCCACTATTCGATAATCGCGAATTATCGCGTGAAACGCAAAAGTCCGCAAATTCATCCCTCCATGCAAAGAATGCTTTTCCTATCCATTCTCCATTTTCTCTGCTTCTGCAGATCCGTCCTCCGTTTGCTTTTCACTGCTGATCTATCTTCCTCCCATGCCACCATTATTTCCGTTCAGTATTTGAAAGTCTGCGATTAGCATGATATGATCCGAACTAAACTCTGTACTGGGCAGAGCTTCGCCGTGTCTCGTCAACGTTGCCTCGTCTGGAACAGGCGCAGCCGACAAGGGACGCAACGTTGGGATGCTGTACCAAATGTAGTCCAAAACACCCTTGAAGTGACCAGTATAGTTGGTTTGCTGGGGCTCCTCTCCCAACACGGTTTGGTATGCACTGCCAAGAGAAAAGCTGTGAGTAATATTGTGAGCGTCGGGTAGCACATTGGGGATGTCCTCGCCATTCTGCTGCTGAGTGTAGTTCAAGTTAACGTCAGGATGCCCAGGATGAACCGTTTGACGAGTAAACAATTCGTACACGGCCGTGTCTGGTGTAGAGTTGAAATCGCCGCATATAATCAAGGGCAGGCTATTGGGAGAACCACCTCGACTCATCACGAAGGTCTCTAGTTCTTGCGAAAGTTGCCAGGCTTGCCACAATTTCACGTCAGGGAAATCCTTATTGGAATACAAGTGCGTATTGGCAATGCAGATTTGGTTGTTGCTCCCGTTCTTGGAGGAAGCGGAAGAAGGTATCGACTGCGCTACGAGCTCGAGTACTACCAATTGAGCGATGTTATCTTTCGACAAACGATTCAAAAAAGCAGCCCCTTCGTCGTTGCTATTACCCCTATGGCCACCTCCATTTGTGTTGAGCCCCAATTGAGTCGCCTGTCGCTGTGCCAATTCGTTGAATTCAATCGAGTAGCTTTCCACCAAGTGAAAGGTAGAACGTCTCCAAAAGAGAGCACAACCGTCGACCTTACCCGCAAGACCCATGCTCTGCCGTGTCTTTTGCTTAAAGACCCCTTCGAATCCTGCGTCGCTCATGGCGGCGTAGAGGTGACTTTCGTAATGATCCGCTTGAACTTCCTGAAGACAAACGATTTCGGGATTAGCTTCCATAATTTCACGCAAAATGTTTTGGAAGCTGTCATTCAAGAACCAGTTGTAAAAAGGTAGGCGATGATAACAAAGTGTGAGAAAAGCAGGAATGCAGAGTGTGCGTGCTTCATCGCATTTGAATAAGAAGAGCAAACAAAAATATTAAAGAACATACCGATAATCCCAGGACAGAGCCCAGAAATCGCAGTATGGATACTGTTGTTGTGTGGCATAAATCTCGGCTAAAACGTTGTACGTTACAACCCGAAAGCGTGGTCCAGGATTGCTATAGGGGTTGCCGTGCAAATTCGCTGCCGTTGTCTGGGTCGTTATGGTGGTGTTCTGGCCGGCCTTCATTCCTCCATTGCCATTGGCTACGACCAGAGTTCGCGTCACCGGATCAGGTGCTCGGGCCAAAACGAGATCCGTCTTGACGACTCTGAACATGAGCCGTTCGCCACTTTCGAGTGAATAGGCAGACGCTTCCAGCTTAAGTTTCCGTCCCACATCGTCTGGGCCCGGAATGAAGATTTGGTCGCGACTCACTTCCAACCATTCTTCATCACCGTAGTCGTTATTAGCATTGTAGCTGCTGATGGCGTTTCCGTTGCTATTGTAGCTACCACTGTGGACTCGAGGCGTACCAGGTGGAACCGGCGATCTCGTTCCTTGGCTGTTCATGCGCGCAGGTGGGAGACCCGTGTCCGTGCCACTTCCGTTACTGCCCACCGATTGTGTCTCGTCAAAAGAAGGACTGCGCATGGGTGTTCCACCGCCCACGTAGGGGGTGGGGGTGTTACTCCGACTATTGTTGTAGCCGCCTCCTCCGTATCCTCCGTTGCTTCCTTTGGGAATGGTATACTGTGTCTTCCAAGCTTGGACGAAGCAGCTTGAATTGCAAAAGGTGCACATGTGCAACGAGCTCTGAGAAGAAACGCACTGCAATCGGCATGCTGCAGCCTTTTTAGGCGACGATCCAATTCCGTGTCGCGTCCCCAGAGCATAAAGCGACCAATCATGAGGACTAAAACTGGTCCGACGGGGACATCCCTCGTATCCGCAGTGTTCTTGCGGAGGACCACGAAACCATCGATAAACAAATTCGTGTTGTGGTGGTGGCTCTCTCATCTTTTTGCTGTGACTGGGCAGCGGTTTTTCGAGATCTCGCTCGTCCAGCTTCTTGGAGTACATGTACGCATGAGGACTCATGGCGCATCCCTCCACTGGTCGGTCCACTCGCAAACTCAAGTGCCACGAGTAATACTGAGGAGCGTCAGCGTCCCGCGACCTTAACATGGAGGCGGCGTTCATTTCACTTCTTTTTTAGGGAGACACGTGATTTTGTGTTGTGCGTACTGGAATGGCTGTTGATTTGGTTGATCAGGTGCAGTACTCCTACTAGCTACTAGCTATGTTATGACGTGCGATGGTTGTCGTGTTGGCTTCTCCTCCTCCTTCGTCTTGCTTCTTGCTTCAAACTACTTCACACCCGTCTATCTTTCTCACTGCGAATGCACACAACACCAACGCAGTTCTGGTGTCTGCTGCAACAAATACAAATACAGTAATTTGAAAGATCCCTCCAATGCAGACAGATGAGGAGTCAAAGGTCAATTAAATCCAATTTTTATTCCAACTTTCCAATTTCTCCTCGTCGCCCAAAACAGGCTTCTGCGGCGCCGCCTAGTGATCTCCGTCTAGGTTTACACTCCTCAAAGCAAAGCAAACGGTGATACTAGATATTGTTGCTTGTCTATTGGGTAGATTTATAATAACATACCGGTAGAGAAGGTCACTTTTGTCTTACGTTTTTCTTGTTGTTGGTGAAAGCCGCTACTACTATTCTGTGATGAAATAAATCAGAAACAAGCCCACTCCTTGGCAGTAGCAAATCCCACAGTTTAAGTAACAATCGCTGGATTTGCCACTACTACTGTTTAGATGATTTAATTTACAGGAGTTCGAGTTCGGACAAACGAACAGAAAAAAGAGCTCGCAGTAGTGAAGCCTTTGTCAATAGTTTTAATCTATTCCAGAGTGTACATCCGTACTCTAGCTAGTAGTAGTCCTAGTAGTTGCTAGTAGCTAAGAATAGTACTAGCTACAGTAGTAGACTATTTTCTGCTTCTGAAAAATAATAACAAATTGATTAAGAGTACCAGGTAGTACCAGGGTAGCTACAAGTAGCTACTACTACTAGTTGGCACAATAGCTAGCCATACTACTACTAGCCACTCTGTACTGGTAGAGCTAGCGTAGTGCCAACTAGCAAGTAGCCAGTATTTAAAGTGGCTAGAAGAGAATATGCCTCTGCTATTATTGGGAGAACCGCAAAAAAGCAATTAATCTGTAGAAGTTATCGGTATTCAGCATGCAAATTATCTTTGACTCAAATAAAAATTTACTCGCAGTTACATAAGGTGTTCAGTATCGTAATATACATGGTCAAAAATTGACTGGTTGGAATCCTTCTAATTAAATTTCCAACATCACCGCGGGCCGCTTGCACGTGGGACAGTCCGTGTCTTGGAATAGTTGTTTGTCGATGCAGCCTGTGTGAAAGTCGTGTCCGCATGGAAGCGTACGGACAACATCTCTGGTAACAAAAGACTTGCTGCATAATTGACAGCTGTGTCGATGCTGTTCCTCCTTGTTGCTTCGATGCTCTACAATGTCTTTTTGTGATAGAGTTTTTGTGGGCAGCAAGAGAATTTGTTGCCAAGAGGCTCCGTGCAAATTTTGTTGTTGTTCGTCGGCTAGCTGGACAGAAGTTTGCAGCTTGTACTTCCAGCGATTACGACGAGAGGCTTCACTTTTGTCGCTCTTTTTGTCATTCATCAGGCACTGTTTTGTAATGACAGCCAGTGGAGAAGAAGCTATCCCAGCAGTTGCAGCAAAAGACGACATGTTCTGGCTCGGAGATGCTGAGAGGGACATCACCTTGTTTGCAGAAGAAGGTTTGAGGCATAATGGCGGAGACAGTCTTCCCGGATGGAATTTCTCGCGCTTGGACACAGCGCGGCCACTGGTGACAAGATTGAAAGATTTTTGAAACAGGCTCCTGTTCTTCCGTTGGCCCTTGCTACTGCTGCCAACGGAAGCCGGGGGAGACGGAATTGACTCGTTGGTCGTCACTGGCGCTGGTGGAGCAGGTATGAATTTGTAGGTAGAATCCTCACTTTCAGTGCTATCCACCATGGCCGCGTCGCACCTGTCTTGTTGGAAATGCGTATCGTTCCTCGTATGATACGGTTGAGTCGTCCGAGGTGATGACTGAACTTGAGTTCGTAGTCTGGTCGTTCTGGGCATTGCCGCGGGTGATTCCCGAGGAGAACTTGGCTGCATCGGTGACTGTCCCTTTGACTTCTTTGATGTTGGTGATCCAACTGGAAAGAAAGAAAAATTCTGCAGGGACGACTCCTTTTCAGACACTTTGGGTGTTGATGATCCAACTGAAAAGAAAGAAAACGAGTCAAGCGTCATGTGGATAGATTGCTGAAGACTCTTTATCGCAAGACTATCCACCGAAGAAGCAGTCGATTGAGATGTTTTAGCAAATGGGGACGTTGAGTTGTGGATAAGATTAGTTATCGGAGCGGAATTCGGCTGAGTAATCTTCACAGCTGGAACGGAAGAATCATAGACGAGTTCAGTGACAACAGGGGAAGAGGGTGTTGGGGGTGATCTTGGAATCGAAATATGAATCATTTTCGGTGGGGTTGGTCGCAGGGGTGGCGCAGGCGGAGGAGGTAATGCCAAGAGTGAATCTTTGGATAGTGAGAGTTGATCATTGTTTGAATGATCAAGAGTAGCCTTGTCTATTTTAACAGGAGGCAGTGACTGTCTGCGCAACGTGTCCTGGTGTCCATGCATCGTTGCTGCTTGCGTTCGATCTCGACCACAGGCGAATCGAGTCTCGTCGTCACAAGTAATCGATGCATGAGTTCTACAGGAGTGTGTTTTATTGTGGGGCGAACCTTCATCCTCGTTTGAAATGGTCCTCGAATCAGCAGTTCCTTGATCCTCGTTTGGTCCGTTGGAATTGTTGGCTTGCTCTTGTTGCCTTTTTTGCCTGCGCTGGACAATCTGGTTGTATCTTGCAATGATAGCTTCCTCCTCATCATCTTCAAGTTCATCCGCTTTATGAATAGGAAACGTTTTTCCTTTGGGTTCGTCAAAAGGTCGCTCATCGGATTTGTGAGATGAGGACGATATTATTTCATCTTTCATATCTTCCTGAACTTTCCGGGTTTCGTCAAACTTAGGGACTAACATTTCCATTGGCTTTTGTTTCTTTTTGCCAACTACCGTAGTTGACACGTTCATCCCTCTCAAATCATCGTCTGGCAAAGTTTCAGCTTGAGATTTTGACAGGTCTGTTCCATCTACGCACTTCATTGCTGGTTGTTGTTGGCGACTGAGCTTTGTTGGCGAGAGGTCGTTGGTCCCGACTGGGTCCTCCTTGGCAAGCTGAACAGCACTGAAAGTTTTCATCGGAACATAGTCTCCCAGAATGTCTTCGGCAGTCTTTGTAGTAGATATTGACGAATTTGAAGATACCATTGCCTGCTCGACAGAATCTTTGTCGATTGAAGATGGCGGCTCGATCAACTCAGCAGGCTCCTTTCGGCCGGTGGGCTCTTTGCTGATGTGCGAAGATAATTTGACCGATTCTTTTTCGGGGGGGTCTTTGCTTGACTTGACCTGCGGCACGGCATCTTCTTGTTTCAACATATCCTTTGGTATTGGAGACGACGTCTGGGCCACTAGCTCCATGGTCGAGGAAGGTGGCTCTTGGTTTCCAAAAGTCGTCTTGCGAGTAGAAGATGGTGTTGATTTCGGGTTCGCCGTCTCTTCCCGACACTTTGCTCGAATATGGGTAGCATATTGTAAAAGAGATCGATTTTGCATACGCCTCTCGCATAATCGTGGAGATTCGTCTGCGAATTCGTCCTTGGTTATCTCTTTAGAAGATGCACCTGCTCTTGGTTCCTTTAGTGCACATAGCTTGGATCTATCACGAGGATGTCGTGGGCTGATAGTAGCCGTTTGTCGTTTTCCTGGACTAGAATTATTCTCGTTGAAACTTGCTGACTTCTTTTGAGCCAGCATACTTGCCTTTATATTAGCTTTGGAGCGCCGTCGCATCATCATAGGAGATAAGGAACGTTGAAATTCCTTAGGCGGTGGTGATGTTGGCCTGCTAGTAATAGAAGGTGAATTGGGATTTTTCACTGGAGGTGTGTTGAAGGTAAAAGTATCCGCTGTAGGTTGTTTTGGCGTAGACATAGACGTAGATGCAGATAACTTCGGAGAATTTTGCACTCTATGTCGTGGTGTGTAGGATCGTCCTCTGAGCGAATCTAGCACTTTTGGTGTCGCAGTATTTGGGGACGACAGCCGAGGAGTTGTTGGCTTGGATGTGGTATATCTTGTCTTTAGAGCGTTGGGTCCACTCTTCTTGAAAGTACTGCTGCTAATAGTACTGGTGGCAGTCTCAATCTTTTTGCGACTAAATACTGATCTTGAGGCAGTAGCTGTACGGGCTCTGGCCTTTGCTTCGAGAGGTGTGATGGTGGGAGTTGCCCTCTTATACTCATAGGAAGCCCTAGAAGGAGCCGTCGAACCAGTTGTAGTTATCGTTAGATTACAAGAAGGGCGCATCGTTTCCTTGCCATTGTCATCCTCTGAAACGGCACGCTTGCGTCGATCCGCCTTTTGGACGGAAAGTCTAGAGCGGGGTGAATCCCGACGAAAGGAACCTCTTCGACCCGAGATGTGCCGACTAAGTGAAGAACCCGTACTATTCATGGTCTCTGTGAATGTCCCATCCTCCGAACATTCGTGACTTGATGATTTCGATGATGCCTGCACCGACGTGATAGATTCTTCTCGGGAATCGATGCTTTCCTTGGTGTTGTCGCCACCGGTGTGATTTTCACCCGAATCAGCGGTCGTCGACGATGAAGATACTTTTTCCACTGCAACGACAGCGTCATTATCCATTTCAGTTTGGCTGTAGTCAAGCCCTCTCAGACTACTGGACGCAGAACTTGAGTCATATGACTTTGTCTTATCAATACTGGTTATTTGACTCGTCTCGCTCATACTGGTAGATACTGTTTGCTTTTGGTTAGGATTCCGACCACATGCATCATAGGAGTATGCATCGCAGTTGTCACCTTCTCCACTATCGTCTTTTTCTTGTTTGTGTTCGGATCTTTGACAACGTTGTTTTGAGACACAGTAAGCTGTACTGCGTTCCCATGGTCCCAAATTCTTACGCATGAGTAGTACTTCTTCGTTGGAATGTTCCAGACGGACCAAAATTTTGCTGCGTTGAAATTCTACCACCATTCCACGTTGACCTCTGTACGTTCCCCCGACGATTCGTACACCATGACCTTCCTCCAAAATACCACCCCTGTATTTTTTAATCTCAGTTGGATCGATTATACTGGGAAGAGTCGGAGCCGTAATGGTTGAGATATTTGAAGGCGACAAAGACAAGGCGATAGTCTCCTGTGGTTTTAGGTGTTTCTTGTTGCCTTTCACTTCCTTATTGTCGTTGCTACTATTACCGCAATTATTTTTCCGAGTAGTTGGAGAAGAAGAATTGTTCTTGTCAGTGCCAGGTCTGGGAGAATCTGAGAGATACATTGGCTTGAGCTGACTCGGAAAGAGATAAAGTTCCGTTGGGTTGCCGTCGTCGTCGTCGTCGTCGTCCTTCTTATTATTATTAAGATTCCCTAGAAGTTGAACCATAAATTGTTTGCCTTCTTGTCCCATGATGGCACCCTTTTCTCCCTGATACTGTCCATGAGAAATTACGACCATTTGGCCGATTGCCAGAGATGAAGCTGATGCCGATGGTTCGACCATCATCTGTTCCTCTGTTCCCAATGTGTGCTAACGGAGTACGGAGTTCAATTTTCAATGACCGTGCGCAAAGTGAGTTCAGCCTGCAGATTTTCTTTTATCTTCACAGTGGATGGAAACTGCAATGGATTTTTTTAAATGGTTCTTTATTATCTTCAGTAGCAACACGGAGGGAGGAGTGATGGTGCTGTACTCTACTTATTAGACGACGTGTTCGGCGAAAAAGTGAGGTCGAAAATGAAAAAATGAGCTCGCTCAAAATATTTATTTATGTTGTTCATTATTGTCTCGATGATGACTATTCCCAACCCTATTGTGTCGTTGTAACCTTATCCCCAATGTTTTGGTATCATGAAACTAAACAAGATTTTGTTGCTTTGTTTTCCAATGCAGAGAGATACCACTGGTGCACAGCACTACTAGTAGAGTAGATACAGTAACAGTGTTTAATCTACTCGGTAGAAAATAAATATTCATCAGTGATCACATCATCCCCCCTTCTTAACAACCTATCTTTCGGTTCATTTTATCACTCGATCTTTTCTGTTTCTAACCATGGAAGGTCATGGCCGACAGCAGCATCTAGAACAGCCGCTTTGGCAAGAGGAATCCACAATGACGGAAGCATTCTGGTTATCCTCGTTGATTCCAAAGGTCATCATTTCTGGATTACTCATGACGATTGCCTACGTTTGGCTGTCCGATCGAGAGCGTCGCCAACGGGAATTCACGTCGTCCTCGTCAGCAATAAGCGCAAAAGATCAAGTGGAAGCCACACGATTGCGGCTTCAAAGATTGGAACAACAATCACAAAAGCCACAGCCAAAGAACAATGAGGAAGAAAAGCCTTCTTCAGCTGAAAAACCTGGTAAGTTGCCAACCGCAACGAAGAAAGACGACCAGAATAAACCAGTAACACCGATTACTACTAAGGTGAAACCAAAAGCACTCAGCGAATCATTTAGAAACGTCGAGACCCATAGCAAGAGCTTTGCTGCAACTAGTAGCAAAGCGAAATCAGTGTCACCACTACTACCACAACCGCAACCACCATCGCTATCGCCATCACCTACAATGAAACCAAAAAAGACAAAGCTACCACGAGACATTTTCTTGTTGGCCATGTCGGACATTACCGGCTACAAGTACACAGTGACCTTATCCTCGGAAAATCTCAGAGCCGACAATAAAAATTCCCAGTGCATCTACATTGCCAACAATTTATTGCCACCAAATGCTACTTGGAAGGATATCTTGCAATTTAGCACTGCTGCATCTGACGGAATTTCGTTTTTTAGTGATCTGATGTCCCAACTCCAATTCCAAATATCAACAAAACAATCTAATTATGTTGCTATTGGTATCACAACACCAATATCTGATAGTATTGTCTGGAAGGCTGCCGAATGGTACCAAAACAGTCGCACCTGGTGTCGAGAACATTCCACGTTCCTGGTAACTACCGCAGCTACTACGAGCAATGAAAATAACAACAATGACGATGACGATGGCAACGATGAGAAAAAGAAAACTTTGGCAACCAACACTCCTTTGTCCGAGATTTTGGAGCAATTTCGTCGGGAAATTGTAATTACTCTTGTGACACAATGGAAGCAAGATATTGAAAAAGATTTTCAATATTTCTTGCAAGATGACACTGTTTCTTCCAAGTACAGCGCAGAAAATGACAACGACGACGGTGATGATGATGTAGACCTGGGTTTATTTGCCGATGAATCCTATGGTGGAACAGTAGATACCAATGACTTTCTTACAACCTCCAACAACAAGAGTTGTGGTGGTGGTGGTGGTAGTAGTAGTGAGGACGATACATCCTTTGGGGAATTTCTCCGTCTTTTGGGAAGCGTTGCGGCTCCAAAAGTACTGAACAGGATCTTCATGGACGATATCATTCGAGTATACAACAATAAAGTCGATAACCTTTCTCTGGAAAAGATTCTTCTTAAGGAGTTCATGCAAAGATTGCCAGATCCAGAAAGTAAATCAACTTTGCAGTGGGAGGCGATTCAGCGAGACTTGACAGCCCTCTCTAATCTTTTGACTTTGTCATCTCATGCTGTGCAGGTGCTGGTAGAAAATCTCTTCTCATCATCAGGAGAACTTCCAACGGTTGGCGTCGCATGGGAGACTCAAGCGATGCTGCGACCACTGTTTGCATTGGTTGCTATCAGCGTACCACGACTCTCCAAATCTAGCAGTCGTGACCGGGCTATCTATGATAACTTTTTGCCCGCTTCATTCCATGCGACCATGGCCTCCACGATCGGCCCATTGTATCCTGTCTGTCTCTACTCGCAAGAAGGATACCGAGCAGAAATTACCAACTACCAAGCGACCATAGTGCGAACTCGAAACATTATGAAACATGCTCGAACTGTGGGGGCACTTGCATTGAAACGAATTGCAGCTACCTCTGGGCCCGAACACATGGATTTGAGAAAAGGAGGTATTTTTGATTGGATTGGTCATATCCTCGAAAGCAAGTAAGTTCACAGCTTGTTGTTGAGTTCATTATGTCTCTGGTATGTTTTACCTGGGTGGTTGCTTATGAGTTTGATGTGTTCTACTTTTTTTCTGTTGAAAAAAAGTGAAGCTTTGGTTGATCTACTGGAGATCGATTTGCTTTCGCCTGAATCTGCCCAAGCATTGTGCGCCTCCCGTCCTTTTCTTTTGGGTCTGGCTACCTCACTTCTTGAAATGTGCAGTGGGTCATTGTCGAGCAAGTTGGAGAGCGCTGGGAAGGATTCTTTTGATTTCCGATATTTTAAAAGGGAAGGATGTGGTGACACTGGAGGAGGTAGCGTGTCCAAAGTTGGACTGATTGTTCCCCCAAAGGAACGTTTTTTGGTTAGTGGTATAAAATATTCGGCCAATGGAGAAGCAATCATGTCAAGAGACACTGCTCGGTTTTCGGGGGCAACTGAGCTTTTCTTTTTGACAGCAGCTTTGTTACGACTTGGTTTGTTCCAGTGCGTTCGTGTGGTGGAGGACTTTCGTAGCAAACTTCGTCGCATCTTTTCGGGAATTCAGAATCTTGCTGCCAAACAACCTTCTGAGGAGCAGCTTCGCGGCAATCGGGCTGTCATGGACCAGTTTCAGAAATTCTCAAGTGTTGACCTAGGGTGGATTGCTTTTGTGGATGACCCCGAGCTGAGTTCCATGATTACCTGTTTTTGTCTGATGCAGCTCAAGTGGGTGGCTCTTGTGGCAACAAACAATGAAGCTTTATTACATATTCCCGAGTGGTTTGTTAAACTGCCTTCACAGTGGCTGGCTCGTAAGAAAAATATCTGCTGCTGATGTTGTTACTGATAGTAAATGATGTCGTTTACTCTTACTCTGCGCCTTCTTTGTACATCTAAGACGTTGCCGCGCACACACCGCACTTACTGCAGCCTTCTCAGGTAGAAGCCGCAGTAAAGTTTGCAACGCAAATCTTACAAGTCGGCACCGCACAGTCAGCGACCGATATGTCCAAACAGATGTTCTCGCCTCCCGTCTTGTGTGAATTAATTCGCATTGCTGGGTCGTTTATCCGGGAAGGTGTACGCCGAGCGCGAAAGAAGGAACAACAGAGGACGCGGCGACGTAAAACAGATACAGAAGAACAATTAGATTTCGAGTTGGATGTCATCGATGATCGGACTTTAGATGTCTACCGAAGTTTTGATGCGCGCGATTTAGGTGTTACCGTTTTCACCAATCCATTCGTGGCCACTCAACTCTGTCGTATTCTAATGCGAGCATACATGGCCATGGATGCTGTGGAAGGCATGGATGTTGAGCGGGAACACCTCTTTGAGAAGTTTCGTGTGAAACACGAGGTTGTCGATATGTTGCTTTACCTCTGGAGTCATCCAAATGGTGAGAGCCGCAACACAATTCTGGCGCATTTTGATGATGTTGCTATGAACGAGTTTTCTTCTTCTGTTGCCAAGACCTTGTTGTTTCAGCTTGATCAGTCCTGTCAGTTCATTCTAGATATCAGAGACATAAAGAGTGCCCACGAAGAGCGTTTCCGTAGCATGCATGAAATCCCACCTCTACCCCCACAGGATGAGGCTGCTATTGACCATCATACAGGGTTCCTGTCTTTTAGTTTGTTCCAGTGCCGGCGCCTTCTAATGATCCTTTGCAAGTTTTCACTAGAAGAAAAGATCGCGGCGTCATTAGGAGGCAACCGTGATTCGATTGGAGAGGAAATATCGGGGAAAGTGGCCGTGCGTGATCTTGCGTCCATGTTTGTCAATTTAATGGACCGTTTCACTGCCGAAGACGGAGGTCTAGACCCTGAGCTTGAAATGAAACCTATTCCAAAGGATGAAAGGTCTGCTGAAATCCTCTCCAGCTTGCAAGGAGTAAATTTTCCTCAAGTCATTGCTGACAAATTGCACTATCTGTTGTATTCGCGACGTTTTATGCTCCTCCAATATGGCTTCGATGCAAGTCTAATGGCACATCAGTTTTTTGCGTTGGCCGCTCGATGGCACTCTGCCGCCGGTATTGTCGGTAAAGATGGAAACAGAACGTCGCCTTTCTTGGAAGCAGTTGCTAAGAACGACCTCTGTGATATACAACATTTGCGCAATGTCTTTATTCGTCTCGTTGGCGCCCCACAGGAGATGAGGGGCTCTTTAATTGACAACGCATCGTACATCTTGAAGCGTGATGGATACGTTGACACTACCATCTGGAAAGAATCGTTCAATGATATCGTTAAGGGACCCAATAGTGAAAGGCACATGAACACTGCAAAACAGGACCGCATGTCTCACGACGAGCTCGAACAGCTGTCAAAAACGAAGGACATTGCCAGTTTTCTCGATGATTTGGAATATGCTCTGTCAGCCAAGAAAACAATGACAGTAGCAGGTAAATGGGGCGAAAAGTCAATGACTTGCTTGGAAGCAACGATTCTCGAACAGGGTGAAGTGATAAATGACGAGGTCTACACCGAGCTTTTGCAGGAATGGGTTGTTTCATCGGAAGCCTTCCAGTCACAATCAGGAAATGGTTTTGCCCACGCTTATGATTCTATTGTTCGCGGGAGGAGCGTGGACGGAATTGGGCTTGGGAAAGTGCTCGTCAAGGAAGCAAGGAAGTGCAAACGCCGTTTACCGGCTCCCCACCCGAATACATCTGTTTTCGTGTGCTTTGCCGAAGAGCGGACAGATCTTTGCAAAGCCGCAATTATTGGAGCTGCCGAGACCCCGTTTTCGATGGGAATGTTCGAGTTTGACATTCTCTTCCCTGCTGACTACCCTAATTCTCCCCCGTTATTTCACTTTAATACGACGGGTGATGGCAGAACTCGAATCAGTTCTAACCTTTACAACGACGGAAAGGTCTGCATTTCTATTCTTGGCACGTACCAGGCATTCGACGACTCACAGCGTTGGGACCCTAGTACCTCATCTCTGGCCCAAGTCTTGGCCAGTATTCAGACCCAACTTCTTGGTGACTCCGAACCTTACTTTTCGGATGGTTTCAATCATGACTCTGTACGAGGGACACCAGCGGGTGATGTAGGATCTCTTCGGTTCAATAACAAAATTCGTTTGCACACACTTCGGCATGCCATGATCGACTACTTGAAACATCCTCCACTCGGATTTGAAGAAGTCACCATGCGCCACTTTGCCACGTGTCGAAAAAGAATCTTGACGCAAGCAATGCGTTGGGCATCCGAGGCCCAAGGGACACCTCTCTTTAGGAGCTTTACAAGAGCCTACGAAGAGCTTGCAACGCTCCTTTCCGCCAAGAATCTTGTCTTTTATAAACTTCCTGGACGGGATGGGTCTCCGGCATTGCCCTGTGGCGCCGTTCGACCTGAAAAGACGGACCTAGAAGCGCTCGTTTCTGCCAACCCTGACTTTTTGAAAAGTCATCAGCAAGCCTTCAATGCCGGCGCCGAGATGGTTGAGGAAACGACCAAACGAGCGGTCGTGGAAGACTTGAACAATTTGTCTGCTATAGAAGGCGATGACGGTGTCGACAATTCGGCATCAGCACAACTCGTGGCGAATTTCAATCCCTGGGCGGGAATGGGTAATGTGACGGCATCAACGATTTCAATGCCTAGTGAACATTTTGATGATGACGACGATGATGATTTTTACACATAAAGTCCCCCCCTTGGTGCGGGGGGGGCTCCCTGAGTAAGGATTTAAACTGCACTCTGCCCTGCTGTTTGGCTAACAGCACAGGTACCAGCACCCAGCCTATTTTGCTCTACCACTGG
>Ga0210025_1001832_pt1 | contig 22190 bp, 18 predicted proteins | sample CryGeyme20150102_FD_183989 | JGI IMG/M metagenome (GOLD analysis project Ga0210025, IMG submission 183989) | Groundwater microbial communities from Crystal Geyser aquifers in Utah, USA - Crystal Geyser metaG 2015-0102 (SPAdes) (version 2) | ecosystem: Environmental > Aquatic > Deep subsurface >...
CAAAGTCATCTCGAGCTTGTCGAGAGATCTTCAATTTTAAAAAAGTGCATTGTATTTAACCTTGCTTGGAATTTCAAAACGAAAATTTCTCCACTACAATTCGTTCACATTTCTGACTTTGTATGTTAGATTTTGTCCTCATCTCTGGTCGAAATGACTTTATATAATTCAAAATTCAAAATTCAAAATTTAGAATTTTCACTCATATAAATGCTCAATTTTATCTTTGTACAACTCAGAAACAACATTGCGCTTAATTTTCAACGTTGGAGTCATTTCACCACTATCAATAGAAAAAGGTCTGTCTAATAAATGATACTTTTTAATTTGCTCCCACTGCGGAACATGTGAATTTGCCTTGTCGACTTCTGCTTTAATCAGTTGTAAGACTTTTTCATTTTTAAGCATTTCGGAAGGCTGCGTATCAGACGGTAATTGCAAATAATTTCTAATATTTTGAAAATCTGGAACGACCAAAGCCGCACAGAATTTTCTCGAATTTCCTAAAACCATACTTTGCTCAATAAACATCGAGTTTACAATTAAGTTCTCAAGATGTTGTGGCGCAACGTATTTGCCTGTAGAAAGTTTGAACAATGCTTTTTTGCGATCGGTTATAAACAAATAACCACGTTCATCAATTTTCCCAATATCACCAGTGCAAAACCAACCATCTGAAGTGAAAACCTCAGCAGTTTTATCTGGCGCATTGTAATATCCCTTCATAATATTCGGGCCTTTTGCTAATATTTCACCATCTTCTGCAATTTTTAATTCCACATCAGGAAATACTTTACCTGCTGTACCTGCTCTTAATTCTGACTTTTTCATGGTCGTAAGAACAGGAGAAGTTTCTGTTAATCCATAACCTTGAGAACAGAAAATACCAATGGCATTAATAAAGCTTAGAATTTCACCCGAAATAGCAGCGCCTCCACTAATCACTGAATCAAGATTTCCACCTAATGCTTCACGTAATTTCGAATAGATTAATTTGTCGGCAATTTTGCGTTTAAAACCTTGTGCATTTGGCCTTTCAACATCATAGTTTTCAGCTAAATCCATGGCCCAAGTAAATAATTTCTTCTTGATTCCAGTCTGTTCATTGGCTTTTCCTTTAAATCCAGCATGTAATTTTTCCAATAAACGAGGTACTGTGGCAAAGAATATGGGTTTAATATGTTGAATATCTTTTACGATTTCGTCAACTTTTTCGATGTAGTAAATCGGATAGCCAATGTGAATAAAATTATAACTGATAGCACGTTCAAATGAGTGAGACAAAGGTAAAAACGAAAGCACTTTTTGATGTCTGTTAGCTTCCACATCAAAAGGCAAATATTCTTCAATAGACTGAACGTTTGATCCAATGTTATGATGAGTCAACATTACGCCTTTAGGCATTCCTGTTGTCCCAGATGTGTACATAAATGTTGCCAAATCATCTGGATTCACTTTTGCTACGAGTGAGTTAAATAACTCAGGTTCAGCGCTATCTAATTCTGCTCCTTGTTGAATCAAATCGTCCATTAAACTAAGATCAGAATGCGCTGAAGGAGTGAAGCTTACGATTTTGTTGAGGTTTTTAACCGATCGAATAAAAGTGGCATTGGTTTCAAAAAGGGGATCGCCTGATACGAAATAAATCTTAGCACCTGAATCTTCCAAGATAAATTTAATTTGATCGCCAGGTTGAGTTACATAGATTGGAACATCAATAATACCAATAGAAAGAGCTGCTAAATCAGCAATGAGCCAATCTGAACTATTTTCAGAATGAATGGAAATCCTATCACCATGTTTTAGACCAAGTTTATGAAGTGCTAATGCTAAATGACGAATTTTCTGCTGAAACTCATTTACAGATGTTTCAGTCCAAGAACCATCTTTTTTTGTTCCTATTGCTACACCAGTCGTATTTCTTTGTAAGCCTTTGTTAATTAATTGTGGAATTGTTTTTTTTGAGAATTTCATAAATGTGTACCAATTGAATTATTCAGGATGTAATCTATCAGATTAAATGGAAGCTTATCACTCAACCTGTAATTTTCAGTGTAAAACGGTAGCCAATAAAAGAAGTAAAATTAGTAAAATGAAAACCAGTTATTGATTACTTCATGCCGTTGTTTGAACTTAATAGCAATTTTAATATCGTCAAAAATTCAAACTTTTTCTCTGAAATTTCAGTCAAGATGTCCAATAAAAGCGCTTCCAAGTGAAAAAAGCAAATTATTTTCTACTTAAACGGATTAAAATTTTTCTAATGTGATTCTTTACGCTTCAATCTGTCTTCAAAGTCATAAAATTTAGTATTTGATGTTTTTTTTGCGCATCTTTTTTCTGTTTTGTGAGCAAATAAAAACTGTTCAAACTAAAAGTTTTTCGAATTTAAATAATTTATTGTATGAAAATTGAAGCTGGCTTAGAAACTATTGTAGAAGTGATTACTTCTAGTGCCCGCAAAAACATTGGTCACGCACTTGGAATTGAACTAACAGAATTATCTAGAGGACTTGTTTCAGGAAAAATGCCAGTTGATGAAAGAACACATCAACCTTTTGGATTGCTTCATGGAGGAGCTTCTGTGGTCTTAGCAGAGACTTTAGCTTCAATTGGAGCGTGGTTAAATCTAGAAGATAGTTCAAAAATGGCAGTAGGAGTCGAGATTAATGCGAATCATATTCGACCAATGAGAAATGGCTGGGTCTATGGTGAAGCAATACCAATACATAAAGGAAAAACAACACAAGTTTGGAGTATTGAGCTTAAAACAGAATCAGGAGCTTTGGTTTGTATTTCTAGGTGTACTTTATCGGTTGTAAATAGACGTTGATTATTGATTTAAGAATTACCTAATTAGTATCAATTTATTGAGAACAACCTAATATGCTTTGCGAGAATATACATTGTAATAAAAACTCCGATACTCTTTTCAAAATGGCGAAAAAAATATCGGAATTACTTATGGAATTTGTTTTAAAACTTAAATCCTAAATTCAATTTAAGCATACAATAATGAGTATTTAGATCTAAATCGTCTTTTGATTTATGGATACAATTTGCGCTTAAAACTGCATAAATAGAATATAAAACTCATTTCTTTTTGCTTTGTCTAAACAAATATTAAAAATAAAATTGTAATCCTAAAGTAAATTGAGGGATTAAAAAGCGGATATAATCATTTTTGAATTTCGCTTTTTCAACATTACTGATAACTATTGGCTGATTATATTGGGGAGTTGGATATATATAATTTGATATATCTTTTGATTCGACTACATGTTGGTAATAGATTGCAGTTTTATATTCAGTTGTAATGCTTAAAAAATCAGTGAAAAAATACTCTAATCCAATTAAGCCAGAAATTCCACTTCCAAAAGAAATTATAGAACGATTTGTTTCTAATATAATATCGCCACGTTCACCAATGATTTCAGAGTTTCGATAATTTTCTGAATCATACATGTATGAATCCACAAAAGCTAGTAATCCGGCACCATAATAAAAGTTAATTGGCGTTTCAGTGCGTTTATAATCTATATAAAGTAGATTTCCAGAATACATATATTCTTGATTGGTCATTTCAAAATCTGATCTATAAGCAGAACTATTTCCATAATAATCTCTAGCATCATCTTCTGCTAAATACGTTTCTGAAAATTGAGCTTTAGCTGCATACGTAAAATCTAAGCGTACTGCATGCCCTTTTGATAGTTGGTATTTAAATGAAATTTCCCTATTTGAAAGAAAGGAGAGATTATAATCGTTATCAATTCCAGTTTTTAGCATAATTGACCAACGATCTTTTCGAAGTGGATGTATGCTCACATTCGATTCCGATTTTAAAGAGTCCAAGTTTGTAGCTAAAAGAGAAGAAGAGATAAATGAATTTACAAAGAGAAAAGAGAGCACAATTAGTAGTTTCATCGTATTTATTATGTTTTTTGGTTACAACGAAACTAAAATATTGGCAAAAAAAGTACAATCACATGAAGATGTTAGTAAGGAAAAAAAATTTGAAATGAGATAAAAAAATATGTTTATAAATAACAAAAAAAACTAAAATTTCCAAGCAATAAAACGACTCGTTTTTTGTCCTTGCTTCATTTCGATTGTTTTTATTTTTGCGGCTTCAACTTCATCGAAAATGTTATACAATTCGGGTAAATTGGCTTTTTTTGAAACTAAACAGGTAAACCAGCCGACTTGAGTTTTAAATTCCAAACTTTCACGAATTAAGTTGCTAATAAAGGTTAATTCTCCGCCTTCACACCACAATTCACTCGATTGACCACCAAAATTTAAACGATCTTTTTCGACTCTGCCTTTACCTACGTGTTTCCATTTTCGGTTTGTACCACGTAAAGATTCTTCCAAAGAAGTATGAAAAGGAGGATTACAAATCATTGCGTCGACAAATTCATTGGGACGTAGAATCCCATGAAAATAATGATTTGCATCTTTTTGATGACGAAGTGTTATGCCATGAATCTCATTCTTTCTAAGAATGGTTTCAGCGGATTCTAAAGCTATTTTATCCGTTTCTGAACCAATAAAACTCCATCCAAACAGGGATTTCCCGAGTATGGGATAAATGCAATTTGCACCACAGCCTAAATCTAAAATGCGAATATGTCTTTGTAGAGTTTCTTTTGAATGTACTGTGGTATCGATGCCTAATAATTCGGCTAAATAAAATATATAATCAGCTCTTCCAGGAATAGGAGGACATAAATAGCCTTCAGGAATATCCCAAAACGCAATTCCAAAATCTGCTAGAAGTAACGCTTTATTCAAAGCTATAACTGCTTTAGGATCTGCAAAATTGATAGAATTCGTGCCCTTTGGAGTGAGATAACGAAACTCTGATAAAGAAGGGAATTGCTCAATCAATCGATCAAAATCGTAAGATTGATTATAAGGGCTATTAGGATGCATGAGTGGTTTTTATTAGGAAATGAATTTCTGACAATAGAAGAATGGATAAATCTTTCTACTACTGAACTTCATTTGAAGACCAAATAGCGAAGAATCTACCCATTAATTAAAAAAAAGAGTTTAAAAACTAAACGAGTGGTTAAGAATTATTTTTTTGCAGCAACAAAAGAATGTACTTCCACATCAAAAACAAGTGTATCATTTTCTAATAAGTTTCCTGTTCCAGCATATCCTAAATCAGGAGGAATTACTATTACTCTTTGGCCGCCTTTTTTCATCCCAACAAAACCTTGACGGAATCCTTCAATAAAATTAAAAGTACCAGAATTAGCATTAACACCACCTAAATTCAAGTTGAAATAGTTAGTCAATCCATCTTTATAGGTACTATCAAAAATTTCATCGTCTTTTAGCTTACGTCCGGTATAATAACCATTAATAACGTCTTTATTTTGAACAGTAAATGGACCATCACCGATTTTTACATCATAAATAATGAGCCCATTTGGTAGAACTGATTTAACAGAGTCTTCTCTTGGAAAAGCTTCTGGAACTGTGGTGAAGTCTGGTTCGTAGTAATATGGATCGCTTGAGTCGCAAGATGAAAGACTAAGAGTCGCAAGAATGAATAAAAGTACAAGTACGTTTTTGATCATGTTAATTTAAGATAGAATCTATGTTTTTAATAAAATGTTGTTTTTCTTCGAGATGATAAGCACCAGTTCCTGGACCTTTAAATCCTGTATGAACAGCAGTTATAATCCCTTCGCGGTTTACGAAAAACGAACTAGGGAAAGATTTTATTTCCTTCACAAAGGGTAAAAGTTTTGAAGCTTCTTGTTTATCGTTAGAACCACCAATTAACGTTGTCCAAGGAATCTGAAAACGTTCACGATATAATTTCACCATCTCGGCATCTTTTGAATAATCACCGGTATATTCAAAGGCAATTCCTACAATTTGTAAGTCCGTTTCTTTGTACAAATTAGTATAGATTTCAGTTAGCATTTTTGCTTCATCTGCACAATTAGGGCACCAGGAACCAAATAAGTACACCAACATCGGTTTGTCTTCAAATTGTGCAACACTTTCGGTGATAATATTTCCAGTTAAATCAGGAAAAGAAAACTCAATTTTCGCGTTTGGCTTAGATAATTCGGTAAGAGAATAGGCATCTGCTAATTTATTTTCTCCTCGAATAGCCGTGAATGTTTCATGGTATGATTTTCTACTCCAAAAATCTCCTTTTAAACTGCCATCTTTTTGAATTGTAGCATTGAACCGGAAAGCGTGCCCACCATCAAAATCGGAAATGATAAAACTTGTATCGTTAGCAGAACCTTCTAAGAAGCGATAGTCTCCTGTCTCGGTTAAAAATGTCCCGAAAAACCCATCATTGGTTGATTGGAAAACACCCGTTGCAGGATACGATTTTCCAGTTTCGTCTGTAAAGTTAACTTGCCATTCACCATTGAAAACACTCGATTCAGGTTCGTGTTTAGGATTTGAGTAGCGAACAAAGTTTGAAACTGGTTTAGCTGAGAATTCCATAGGTTCATAATCACCGCCGCTTAAACGTTTTTTCCACGTCCCTTTTAAACTTCCGTCAGCTTGAATTTCTGCTAAAATGTGAGAATCATAGTGTTCAAATGAAAATAATACCGTAGTTGGACTTAAAAAATTACAGCGTGTAAATTGTGCTGTATCTAAACCATTAACAACATAAGCTGAAAAAACAGAACGATTGTTTGGGTTTTGCTCAACATAAATAGGAAAGCGATTGTTCCCTCCATCAGAATGAAGAATGCCTTCATAGATTGGTGCTAAAGCTGGTTCTTTAGCACAAGAAGCCATCAGAAATAGAATAAACAATAAATAAGAGAAGATTTTCATAAAACGGTTTGAATGATTTGCTCAAGTTGAGCAATGTAATTCGCAGCGCCAAATTTACTTAAAATTGAGGAACTTATCTTGCTTGAATCAAACTGAGCATACTGTTCTTCTAATTTTAACATAGAAGTGTTTATTTCTTCAGTATTTTGATTACAAATAAATCCATAATCATTAGAAAAATAAGATTCAGGGCCACCAGATTTTGTAATTACTCCTGGCATTCCCGTTGCCAAAGACTCAGCTATTGCCATTCCAAAAGTTTCGGTTCTACTTACAGAAAGAAAAGCGTGATGTTTATGCATCAGTTCAATGATTTCCTTTCTATTTGCAGAAGGAATATGAGTCACATTCGTATTAGAAGCTTTAATATATTTTTCTAAACCAGCACCAACAGCGGTTAAATGTAAATTAGGTCTTAGTTCAAGTAATTCTCCAATTAAATAAGCCCCTTTTTTTTGGTCATCGTAGCCAATATGAAGCCATCGAAAAGGAGAAGTACTTAAAACATTCGATCGTAAAGAAAACTCATTTGAAATGACATTATCAATTTTAAAAACTGATTTCTGAAAGGATTCTTGCATTAATTCTTTCAATTTAGAATTAACAGAGCATAAAAAAACTGCTTTGTCGTAAATCTTGCTCATTCGTTCTTTTTCATGCTTAATCTGTTCAGGCAAAAAAGAAAAATGTTCAATAATTCCAAATGGAATTCCAGCTTGTTGTTGAATTTTCAGAGCTAATTCTCCAGCTGTAAGTGAACATTGTGCAATAATTAAATCTGGTTTACCCCACTTTTTTTCTAATAGCTTATATCCATTTAATGCAACGGTTTCTAATCTCATAGAATTGATTTTCTCGAATCGATGAGAAATAGTAGTCTTAGATGTTAAAACAGTAAAAACGCCATTTTTTTCAAAAGAATCATCTTTTTGAGATCGATTCTGTCTTTCTTTAATACTTATAACCGAACAATTGAGAACAGCAGTTGAGTAGTTTTTAGCTAAAGCCTCAGCGTGATCGCGAAAAAAAATTCCATGATGAGGTCTATCCAAACTCGGATAAAACGTTGTAATGTATAAGATTCGTAGTGTATCTTTAAGCATGAGCTCAAAATATCCTAAAATCTCGATAATAACACCCAATTTTAATGGAGAAGCGTATCTAGAAGAAACAATTCGTTCTGTATTAGATCAAAATTACCCAAATTTGGAATATATCGTAATTGATGGAGGCTCGACAGATAAAAGTGTAGCACTAATTGAATCGTATTCTTCCAAATTAAGCTATTGGGTTTCTGAACCTGATAATGGTCAGGCAGATGCTATAAATAAAGGCTTGCAAAAAGCTACGGGAGAATGGATTGGATTTTTGAATTCAGATGATCTCTATGTACAAAACTCTTTATTTAAGCTGGTTGAACAAATCGATCAAAACGCTGATCAAAATTGGATTGTTGGTGGAACTGAAATATTTGGCGATAGAAACGAAGTGTTTAGAACTCGGTTTACTGAATTTTCAGATGATTCAAAGCCAATAGATTGGGTTACTTATAAAGCAACATCACCTCAACCATCAAGCTTTTGGTCTAAATATGCTATGAAAAAAACAGGGTTTTTAGACACCAATTTTCATTTCTCGTTTGATTGCGAGTTTTGGCTACGATTACACCTGAACGGCTTTAAACCAACTCATTCTTCTGAGGTTTTATCACGGTTTCGTATTCATTCTGAGTCAAAATCAAGTCAAAGTAGACTGCCTTTTTTAAATGAACATCACCAGATGCTTGAAAAATATGATAAAGAGTTTACAAAAGCGGAAGTAGTTGAGGCCGAAAAAATCTTAAGAATACTTGAATCTGACGCTTTAATCGCTGAATCAATAGATAGCGATGAGACTTACAGAAACTTATGGCTCGCTTTTAAATTAAACCCTAAGTGCCTAACAAATAGAATGTTTCTCGGAGCTTTGAAACAAACAATATTTTCTTAAGCCGTACTTTATTAAATTGGCATTTTGAAAATGAATCAAAAGTTCGCTATTTACTAAACTAAGTTCAGATAGAAGTTTTTATATTAATAGACAATGGAAGCAGTTTTAAAAGAAAAAGACAAAAAAGAAATTCCCTATTTTGATGCTGTAATCTGTGTTAAAGACATGGAACAGTTTATTGAGGAAACAATTCAAAATTTGCTAAAAGCTGATTTGCCGCCTAAAACTATTTGGGTTATTGATGATGGGAGCACAGATAAAACAGCAGAAAAAGCCACAGCATTTGAGCAAGTAACGGTTATTAAAAATGGAAGAAATAAAGGGAAATCCTATTCTAGAAATCTTGGAATTACATCCTCTGAAGCTCCATTTATTCAACTCATTGATGCCGATGATTTAATCGCTCCAGAAAAAACAAGAATTCAGCTCGACTATTTGATGAGCCATCCTCAAACGGATGCAGTTTATGGAGATTTACAACATTTTATTGTGACACCATTAGGAAAAGAATTTCGTCCGATTTTAAAATATGATCATGTTCCTGATATGTTAGGGCAGTTAATTCAGAAGAATATTTATGCACTTCATAGTTTTTTCTTCCGCCGATCCTATTTTGAAAAAGCAGGATTAATGGACGAGAGATTACCAACATCACAAGATCGTGAACTCTGGATTAGAGCTCTACTAAGTGGTTGTAAGGTTGATTATTTACCAGGATGTTTATCTTTTTACAGGAGACATGAAACGTCAACAATTGCATCTCAGCAATCAATTGTTGCTAACTTTAATGCAATGTCGGTTTCGATGCATGCAAAAGTGCTCTATTATTTCAAAAATAGGAAGTATGAAGAGTTAACCAGAACATCAATACGCATGTTAGCACGTAATAAAAACAGATATTTATTGCCAATGTCTGAAATCGATAGCCTAATTCATTTAGCCTATTCTGATTATGGTAAACTAATTCGATTAAACCAAAACGAATTTTATAATGCACTTGAACAATTAATTGGGCCAAATTTCACTGAACGTCTTTTACGCCCAAAATTCTGGTTAGATCATAAACTAGGCCGTTACGATATTAAATATTGAGTATTGAGTTTCAAAGATCAGAGTTTTGCAAAGAGAATGAACCGCCTCATAACACGGTAAATCCTCTCCCTTCGAGATGAATTGAATTTGAGAGTTCGTGTGTTCAATCGGAGGAAGTCGGAGGTTGGTAAACTTGTGCTATTGAACGCACAAAAAAAGCGTGGTGCTTTCGCACCACGCTCTAACTAACTAACTAACCAATAAAATTCGATTCTAGGAGTCGATTCTAGCGTTCTTCAGCAAGTGACCATTGTTCTGGTGAACGCCACATACTAGAAAGCATTAACTCGCGCATAAAGAAGAACTCCTTAGGAAGTTTATCATATAATTTTTCAAATAATTCTTCATGAGAAAGAATTTCTTTTTTCCATTGTTCGCGATCAATCGCCATCAATTTATTGAATTCTTCTTCACTGAAATCTATACCTGTCCAATCAATATCTTTGTATCTAGGCATCCAACCAAGTGGGCTCTCAACAGCAGATGTACGCCCTTTAACACGGTCAATGACCCATTTTAATACGCGCATGTTATCGCCAAATCCAGGCCATAAGAAGTTTCCATCTTTGTCTTTACGGAACCAGTTTACACCAAAAATACGAGGAGGATTAGCAATATTACGTCCAAACTGTAACCAGTGATTAAAGTAATCAGCCATGTGATAACCACAGAATGGAAGCATTGCAAATGGATCACGGCGAACAGCGCCAATATCACCAAAAGCAGCAGCAGTCATTTCTGAACCCATAGTTGCCGCCATATATACACCAAAGTTCCAGTTAGATGATTGGTAAACCAAAGGAACCATAGTTGAACGTCGACCACCGAAAATGAAAGCACGAATTGGTACACCTTCAGGGTTTTCAACTTCAGAATCTAAAACAGGATTGTTTATAGCAGGAGCTGTAAATCGAGCATTTGGGTGAGCAACAGGTTGGCCACTTGCAGGATCGTGAACTTGACCTTTCCAGTTTATAACACCTTCAGGAGCAGTTTTTGTCATTCCTTCCCACCAAATATCACCATCAGGTGTTATACCGCAGTTTGTGAAAATGGTATCTTTTTTACAAGATTCCATAGCATTGGGATTTGATTTGTAATTCGTTCCTGGAGCAACACCAAAATAACCAGCTTCAGGATTAATTGCGTATACTCCATCTTTTTTAGGTTTAAGCCATGCAATATCGTCACCAATTGTTGTAATTTTCCAACCATCAAATGAAGAAGGTGGAATTAACATGGCAAAATTTGTTTTACCACAAGCAGATGGGAACGCAGCAGCAACGTAAGTTTTTTCGCCTTCTGGGCTTTCAGCACCAAGAATTAGCATGTGTTCTGCTAACCAACCTTCGTCGCGAGCCATTGTGGAAGCTATACGAAGGGCAAAACATTTTTTTCCTAAAAGTGCATTACCACCGTAACCAGAACCATAAGAAATGATCAATTTTTCTTCAGGGAAATGAGTAATGTATTTTGTTTTAGCATTACAAGGCCATTTCGCATCTTCAACACCAGGAACTACAGGCGCACCAACAGTATGTAAACATTTTACATATTCGCCATCGCCAAGCACTTCTAGTACTTTACCACCCATACGGGTCATAATTTTCATATTGGTAACTACATATTCAGAGTCGGTAATTTCAACACCGATTTGCGCAATATCTGAACCTACAGGACCCATGCTATAAGGAATTACATACAATGTACGTCCTTTCATACAACCTGCTAAAAGACCATCTAGAATTTCTTTCATTTCTTTAGGATCCATCCAATTATTGGTAGGACCTGCATCGGTTTTGCGAAGTGAACAAATAAAGGTTTTGTCTTCAACACGAGCAACGTCTGATGGATCAGAAAAACAAGCAAAACTGTTTGGGCGTTTTTCTTCGTTTAATTTTACAAAAGTACCTTTGTCAACTAGTTTTTGACAAAGTTGAGCATATTCTTCATCTGAACCATCACACCAATAAATTGCTTCAGGTGTAGTTTTTTCAGCGACTTCTAGTACCCAATTTTCAAGATCTTGGTTGTTTAAATTGGCAGGTTTATTGATTTCTTTAATCATGGTAACTCCAGGTAATTTTTTTGATTTTAACATAATTCTAAAATGTATTAAGGGTTAGGTTGGATTACTTTTTCTTACATCGTTAATTTAAGACATTGTACTCTTAATTAGGTGGTAATAAATACAAATTAGGCATAAATCGTTGTAAGCGTTTCCAGAAAAATCTTAAAAAAAGGCTTATTACAAAGAATATGCTGTTTTTTACAAGAGAAATTCATGCTAGTGCTATGCAAGATTTAGCTTCAATTTGTTAATCCATTAATTAACCTTCAATAAATGAGAAGAATATTACAAAAACTATTTAAATGTACTTTCTTTCTCTGAAAGCGTTTTTCTTGTCAAATTTAAGGGATAATTCAATGCGAATAAAACTAAAAAAGATAATCTTACAAAATAATCTGTTTTTATTAATGTAATAAAGCGCATGTATACTTTTAAAATTGAAAAAACCGATGTAAATCTTGAAAAGCTCTTCCTAAGACTGATGATAATCGGAGTTCGAGTGTACAATCAGTGGAAGAAGTAGTTGAGCATTTTGTAAAGGCCGCGAACAAATGCAAAACTCGAAATCTTTCCCTTTCTATTTCGATTATCATTATTTTTGCATCTAGAATCAAATTAGCAGATTTAACGACTAACATTCAGTGAATAACATGGCAAAAGTTCAACTCGGTTTAATTCAAACTTCAGGTTTTATTGAACCTCAAAAAAATGTAGAAAATCACATTCAGCTTATTCGTGAAGCCGCAGCAAAAGGCGCTCAGATTATCTGTCTTCAAGAAATGTTTACTACAATTTATTTCTGCCATGAAGAAAATGAAGCCTATTTTGCCTGGGCAGAGTCCTTACCAGGCCCAGTGAGTGAACAAATGCAAGAAATTGCTAAAGAACTTGGAATTGTTCTAATTGTGCCTTATTTCGAAAAAAGAGCACCCGGAATCTATCACAATACTGCGGCTGTTATTGATGCTGATGGATCGTATTTGGGAAAATATCGCAAAATGCATATTCCCGATGACCCTGGATTTTACGAAAAATTCTATTTTACACCCGGAGATATTGGTTTCAAAGTGTTTAAAACCAAATTTGCTACAATCGGAGTATTAATTTGTTGGGATCAGTGGTTTCCAGAAGCTGCACGTTTAACTGCAATGCAAGGCGCTGAAATCCTTTTTTATCCAACCGCAATTGGAACTTTAGAGCACGAATCCGAAAAAGAAAAACAGACGTTTAGAGATGCTTGGCAAACTATTCAGCGTTCTCATAGTGTCGCAAATGGCTGTTATGTTGCAAGCGTGAATAGAATAGGGGTTGAGAATGGAACGAAGTTTTGGGGACATTCCTTTGTATCAGCTCCTTTTGGCGAAGTGATTGCACAAGCAGGAGAGAGCGAAGAGATTTTAATTTCTGAAGTTGATTTAGCCAAAATGGATAATCAACGTAGAATGTGGCCCTTTTTTAGAGATAGAAGAATTGATGCTTTTTCTGATTTAACAAAACGCTATTTAGTAGATTAAAATTAGGTCGTCTTTTAATCTGATACTGATTTAAATTTGTAGCAATAGCTGTTTGCATTTTCTAAATTGAATTATCAAGTACATGTCTTTTGAAACGCAGATAACCTGAGATCGGGGATGTAATAAACTTTGTGAAAACAAGATAAAATACAAACATCACTTCGTTTCGCAATGCCATCGGAGTAACTGACACATTCAAAACGGCGGGAAGTGAAAAGTAGAAGGACAAATCTCTTATTTTTGAGTTTAAATGTATTTTTATTGATTAATTTCTTAGTCCGAACTCAGACAGATCCACTTAACCTCATAAGAGTTGTGCTCGAGGGATAATTACATTATGTAATTTCAAAATCGTTAAGATCAAATTCATTTGTAATAGTGACAACTAAATTAAGTTTCCTACTACGTTCAATTCATTATTAACCTGAGTTCGGGATAAGAAAAAATTATAATACAGGTAAAAATTAAATTCGTCATTTTAGGCTCGACTCAAAACCTCTGACAATTTATGGATTAAATTCGAAATATCATTTCATGGTTTTTCAAATCTTTTCCCGTTGCCTTTGGTATCACTGTGAAGCCTAATGACATTCTAAATTGTTTAAAAATATCCTATTAAACCTTAACCTGAACTCTGGTACTTAGAAATTTCTCACTTAAACGGATCTGACCAGCGTTCATCCGTTTTTATACTTTCATCACTCAAAGTTTTCAAAAACGCTACTATTGCCTGAATCTGATCAGATGAAAAGTTTAAACGAATAGGAGTTCCATTGCCACTTCTTAAGGCGGGTGCTAAATTTGGGTGATTTTTAACACCAGAGTTATAATGTTCCACAACTTCTGTTAAGGTACTAAAGCGACCATCATGCATAAATGGAGCTCGATCTGCAATATTTCGTAAAGAGGGAACTTTAAATGCTCCTAAAAATTTATTGTTGGGTATTGCTTCATATACTCCCAAATCTGAAGTTGATGAAGCATCTAGTCCATTATTGGTAGCTCCTGGAGCTGGATTTATAAATGCTTCTGTAGTATGACAACCAAAACATCCGCCACCACCATTCGTTACTGGTCTGATGAATAGTTGTTTCCCTAGATTTTCTTGGGCGGTAAAGTTTGGAAAATCAGCTCCCATGCTTGTTACTTGAGCACGTCCTACATCGTATTTGGAATTGAAACTGACCATACTGCGTACAAATTGGGCTAATGCATTTGCAATTCGTTCATTGGTTACTTCGGAATCACCAAAGGCTTGATTAAATAAAACTTCATAATAGGTTTCTGCTTGTACTCGAGAAGAAATTTCAGAAGCGGTTAATCCCATTTCTGTTTCATCTTGAATAGGTTTTAAAACTTGTTCTTCAAGTGTAGCTGCTCGTTCATCCCAAAAAAAACGACCACGTTCATAATAACGGGCAAATAATAAGCTCATAGAATGTCTGCGAGTATCTCCATTTTCAAAACCTTTACTTAATACTCTTGAATCTGAAAACCCATTTTCGGCTTTATGGCAATTTCCACAAGCTACTGTTCTGTTTCGACTTAAATTTTTGTCATAAAATAAAACTCTACCTAAAGCTGCCCCTGCATTGGTAATAGGATTAGAAACAGGTGTATTATCGTGATCCGTTATTCTAGTCGGAAGTGGCCCGCCATCATTAGTTAAAAAGTAAGATGGAAGAACTGGATTATAATTTAAGTTAGTAGAAACCATGGGTTCTTGCTCTACTGACTGGTCATTATTATCACAAGAAGTAATCAATATAATTAAACTGATAAGGGATACTGTTTGAATAAAACGAAATGGAATCATGTTGAACTCTCTTTCTACATTTTAAAACTCAATTAATTTGTTGAGAGTACACGAGCATTGTAAAAATCCCCTAAAGCTTTCTAGTTTTTATTCTAAAAAGGTGTTAAAGTACACTAGTATGATTCACTTATCTATGAAAAATAACTGTTTATCCACAAGTGCAAAAAATTCCTTGTATTACTTGTAAAAATTGCCGATAATTAAAATAGTCTAATAAAAGTGCAATCTTAGAGTTAAATTCAATTAGTGCTTCAGACGGCATAATATTTGAATATGCAATCATAAGTCATTAAAAATGGCTTAGTTCACATAAATTATCCATTAACATTTGGATGTTAGGTTAGGTAGGCTGATATGCTAAAACATAGAGCAACCCTCATCAAGATTGTAGTGTTGATAACAATCAGCATAGTTGTCTTGACTGGTTAATTAATAATCAGATTTTGGCTGAAAAGAAAACTTTTCAGCCTTTTTTTTGTTCAGTAAAATCAGAATGACAATTAATGAAATAAATATTTCAAAAATTAAACTAAAATAAGTCATATCGACCGGAGGCGAGCCAAGAACCAAAAATAAAAAGCAAGAAACGCGAACGAGTCGAAGTGGAGATATCCTCAATACTAATTCTGCTAGTGTCTACACCTAATTTCTTATTTAAAAATTGAAGAAATCTCGACCCACTCGAGATGACATAGGCTAAAATAAGTCATATCGACCGGAGGCGAGCCAAGAACCCCAATAAAAAGCAAGAAACGCGAACGAGTCGAAGTGGAGATATCTTCGATACTAATTCTGCTAGTGTCTACACTTAATTTCTTATTTAAAAATTGAAGAAATCTCGACCCACTCGAGATGTCATAGGCTAAAATAAGTCATATCGACCAGAAGCGAGCCAAGAACCAAAATATATAGCAAGAAACGCGAACGAGTCGAAGTGGAGATATCCTCGACTAAAAAAGCCAAAAATAAATACAAAACGAGAGTATAATAAGGTTCATTTTTAGGCAAATCCAGTATCAAAAAGAAAATTAAACAAACAGTTATTTGGCAGAGATGTTAATCGAATAACAAAGTGTATGGTTTCTGAAGACTCAGAAAAGTTTAACAAGAGCTCTAATCAAGTTTTCAAATTATACTTTACAACTAATGCATAAAGGCAACAAGTGATATCGAGATTATTGAATTGGGCAACGAATTGCTTTCTATCTAACATTAATAAAGACCATATAAAATATATATTAGCATTAAAAATTGAGTTAAAATCAAAATATCTACTCATTAATTTAAAATATTCTCATTTTTATCAAAAATAATTAAAAATATTTTCAATCATGAAACCGCTTTTCTGTATTGCATTCACTATGACAAGGTTTTTTGTGTATAAAACATTAAAAATACGCTTGACATTCTCCTATTAGTATTAAATATTTAGGCAAAATCAACCTATAGCCTAAATAAAATAAATATGAAAAAACTGATAGCCTTACTTATATGTGTGTTATTTCTGCCACAGTTGGCAGGTGCAGTTGATACAGCTGCCGAGTCGTTAATGCAAGTGGAACCCGAAAGTGGTAAAACATTTGCAGATTTTTTATGGATGATGATTGCCGGATTTATGGTCTTCTTTATGCAAGCAGGTTTTGCTCTAGTTGAAGCCGGTTTTACCAGAGCCAAAAACGTTGCCAATATTATGATGAAGAATATGATGGACTTTTGTCTTGGCTCTCTCATTTTCTGGGCAGTCGGTTTCTCCTTCATGTATGGAGATTCCATTGGTTCCTTCATCGGATTTAGCAATTTCTTTTTATCAGATGCCGTAAGTGCAACAGGAACTATCAATGCTTGGTCTTATGCTGATTGGTTCTTCCAAGCTGTATTTGCTGCTACTGCTGCTACAATTATATCTGGAGCAATGGCTGAGCGTACAAACTTTATAGGATACTTAGTTTATACAGTATTTATTACCGGATTAATTTACCCGATTGTTGGTCACTGGATTTGGGGCGGTGGATGGTTATCATCTCTTGGTTTCCATGACTTTGCTGGATCAACAGTTGTTCACAGTGTTGGTGCATGGGCAGGTCTTGTCGGTACTATGATTTTAGGACCTCGCATTGGTCGCTTCTTAGAAGGTAAAGCAGTGCCAATTAAAGGTCACTCTGTTGCTCTTGGTACACTTGGAGTATTCATCTTATGGTTCGGATGGTTTGGATTTAATCCTGGTTCAACCTTAGGCGCTGATGTTTCTTTCGCTCGTATAGCAGTTACAACAAACTTAGCTGCTGCTGCTGGAGCAACTGTTGTCATGTTTTTAGCTTGGTTTCATTCTGGTAAACCAGATTTAGGATACACTTTAAATGGTGCACTTGCTGGTCTAGTAGCTATTACTGCTCCTTGTGCTGTTGTTTCTCCTGGCTCATCTATAATAATTGGGGCAGTCGGTGGTATAGTAATGTATTTTGGTACATTCCTACTTGAAAAAGCAAAAGTTGATGATCCTGTAGGTGCTGTTCCAGTTCACGGTTTAGCTGGTGCTTGGGGAACATTGAGTGTAGGTTTATTTGCTCAAGCTCCTTACACAACTGATTTCACAGGTCTGTTCTTCGGTGGTGGTGTGTCACAATTAGGAACACAAATTATCGGAATAGTTGCTGTATTTGTTTGGACTGTTGTAACAAGCTTTATCGTCTTCAAATTAATAGACATGGTAATTGGTTTACGTGTTGATGAAGAAACTGAAATAACAGGTCTTGACAAAAACGAACATGGAACTGTTGCATACCCAGAATTTTTTGGAATCGAAGATACTGCTCTTGAGCCTGCTTTAATGAAAGCAAAGAAAAAAGCTCAAAGTATCGCTGAAGGAAAAGAAGAAATTATGATGGAAACTCCTTCAATAAATATCTCCCCATCTTTAACCTAGAACTTATAAAAGCCAATAAAATAAGATAATCCTGTATTTAACCGCTTACAGGAGCCGTTGAACTAAACCCCTCAGGTTTAGTCTATAAGCCAAACTGAGAGAAGGGCGCCCCGACACAGGCGCCCCTCTCTATTTTTATAGGTCTACTATGCATTATTAAAAAAGCATTATAAACTTTAAGGTTCGTGTTCATTGCAAATCTCGGAAAAACCTCTCACCCCAAGAAGAAAATCGCCAAAGAAAAAGGACTTGATTAGGAGGGAGATCGAGAGGGCGGAAAAGAACTAAATAAGTTTGAAATAAATAAATAAAAACAAGATTTAACCACCCATTAAATCTATCACCGATTGAACACACGAACTCTGAAATGTGATTCATAAAGAAGTGAGAGGCATTCGAATTATTGCATCAATTCGAGTAAAAAAGCAGAGCAAGGAACTCCACAACTCAACTAAAATCGACCTCTTTAAGAAAACTTGATGGGGAATTTTTACCCTTTAGTTCATTATTAAAATAAGCAAATACATAAGCTTTAGGGAAACTCCATAATTGAGGTATATCAAAAATTGCAGCTCCATCAGCACGAACTACCTTTGACTCATACTGTTTCATCCCTACAAATTCAGCTTTAGCATTAAATACTAATTGAACAAAATGCAGCTGATCCGAAGCATCACCCAAGCCCGCATCCCAGCGAATTTCAATTCTATTTACTTGATCTTCGCTATCCTGAACAGTTAAGGAGTGCATTGGACTTAAACTACCAAATGCAAGTGGAAGAACTTTAACATCTAAACGAACGTCTTCTACAGTCTCACCACGAAACGCATATTGAATCGTTTGTCCTATCGCTTTGTGATAAGGCGATCCCGTAGTTTTTACTTCTTTGTATGTTTTTCTAATTAAGGGTAATAAAGACCGTATTTGGTTCGAAGCTAGCTTAAATCGTTTTTGAGTTAATAATTGACCTTCCTTTTTCTTTCTTCTTTTGGGCAAAACCGGTCTAGTACGGACATAAGTCTTACCAAAACGTTCATAAAAAACGACATTTCCCACTCGGCCACTTACCTCAAATAAATTTGTAGACTTTCCCATTTACTTCTATAAAATAATTTTGATTCAACAATTCAGTTTTTATGTCTAGCATGATTCACGTTGCCTGTAGCAGATTACGTACATAGTATAAGTTAAGGACGTACAGTAGTCAAAACAAAATATAAAACATAGTATAAACTATTTATTACCATGCTCAATAGGGTATTTGTATGGTTTTAGTATGGTCTTATAATGGTTAAGATCTATGTACTTAAAGAGTATATGCCGAAGCTATTGTAAACATTGAGTATAGAAAAGAAGCAAAATTCTTTGTTTTTTTTCCGATTGGCCTTTTATCGATTTGATTTTTCACATCGACTACTTCGTAACGGTTCGTTAAAGTATGAGTTTAAAAGTATAGCGTTAATAGATTTACCCTTAAATCTGAAAAATACACACACCAAAGAATTCAAAATGATTTCGAGAAAAATTTTGGGGGTAGTGTGGAGGCTGCTGCTTGAGGACAAACGTTCTACCTTGATTAGTGGAGAGAAAACGGCATGCCTCTGCCAATTTAATTACACTGGAATTCATTAATCATTACTCAATATGCTAAACAATCTTTCAAATCATTTGGGCTCGAAAGCAAGCCCAAATAATTCAAAAATAGTTTTTATTCCAAATCTTCAATTTCTTTTTCAGAAAGACCGGTTAGTTTTGAGATAAGTGGAATAGGTAAACCTTCTTTTTTAGATAGTATTGCAACTTCAATTTTCTCTTCAATCTTGCCTACAGCCTTACCTTCAATCTTACCTTCTTCGTACCCAAACAATTTAGCCGAATCAATCACATTTTTGTTATCGCGATATCGTTTTAGTGTGGTTTCGTATTCGCTAAGCTCGTAGTCTTTTAGATTAATGAGTTTTGCTTTTTCTAAGAGTTCCATGAAAATCGATTCGTTTAGAGGTTCAGGTATGGTTTGAAGTGATTCCATGTTGCGAAATAAATAAACCCACTTTTCAAAATGTGTGTGTATTTGTTCCACATGTTTCTTGAATTTAGGTAATTCCAAATAGACAAACGTAAGTTTTTCGTAAAAAAGTTCACCACTATCAACGTAAAGTAATTTTACTTTATGATAAAACTTATCGGATTCATTATCGATTCTATCCATAATAAAATCAAGTAGCGAAATGATGTAGAGTGGTTTGAGTTCATAGTTCCATTCGGAGCCTTTTCTTCCTTGTTTTTGAATCAGAAACGAGCTGTAATAAACGGTTCGGTCTTTAAAATGAACTTACTGTGCTCGTTGAATTTCAACAACGAATTGCTCGCCGTGTTCATTAATGCAATACAGATCAAAAACGGCCACTCGGTCGTCTTTTGTGATACCTAATTGCTCTGTATTCATAACCGTGATATCGGTAATCACTTGATGATTTTCTTTTAGCATGGTGTTTAGAAAATAAATTAAAATATTTTTGCTTGATGGTTCACCGAACAGCTTTTTAAAAGCAAAGTCGGTGAGAGGGTTCATATAAATGGACATAGGATTCTCGTGTTAATTCATGTTTTTTTAAGAGAGACGCTTGAAATCCGAAAATCTTCCCAAGAATTTTAAATTTTTTTTAGAATAAGCTTTTGCGATTTAACCTTCATAACGCTTGTGTCCTCGCTGGTGCTTTATAAAAAAGAGGCAGCGTCCACGCTGACAGCAAAAAATCTTAGCAAAACATTGTAAGTGTTCAAAGCCTAAACACAAGTGAAATTGGTAATAAATATTTCACAAAAAAAACCGTCGCCAAACTGAGAAATAAATTAGTGTTCGGTTTTATATTCTTTTAATCGCAAATATATTGTGTTTTAAAAAGTATCCAAGAACAGCATGAATAGATGTTAAAACAAGATGTGACATAAGGATTTCAGGGAGGAAGCTGAATAAATTGTAAGGCACCTGCTAGAACATATTCGCCACGAATTGCCTTAATATGAGTTGCTATAAATTTACTTTAAAGTAAATTGAGGCTGTAAGTCCTAATTATTTGGTATTTTTAAAACATGAATCGACCACTTCCTATTAGTATTTTAGCAACTATTCTTTTTCTTGAAGCTTTTTATGAACTCATATTGTTCCCAGTGTCTTCATCGAATCCAGCTCTTCAATCCATGATGGAGCAAATACCTTACTCTTTAGACTTATTAATAAAGTTCGGCATATTTAAAGGGATTTATGCTCTTATTGGAGCTATAGGACTTTGGAGAGGAATACCTCAGGTTCGTTATATATTATGGTTTGTAACGCCCATTTTTCCAATCGCATCTTTCTTTATTACAGGTGGAATTGGATTAGCACCCTTTTCAATTTTAATGACTTTAGTTTATGTTCATTATTTACGACTTCCTCTAATTAATGATTACTTTGCACAAGAAAAAATGCAAAAATCTCATATAGACATAATTGTTGGAGAGGATAAAATCATACACGCTGCAAAATCTCCAAGTTCAGGTTTGGGTGTTTTTCAAAAATTTAGTTTGTTTTTTGGTGGATATCTTTTACTAAATGCAGTTACCACCTTATCTATGCTAAGTTCACCAATTATTTGGACAGATTTGGGAATTGTGTTATTTGAATTTCTTTTAGCAGCCTTAATTACGGCATCAGCCTTACGTTTTGGTAAAATTGAGACTTGGCGACTCTTATTAAGAAAACAGTTTTATGTAGTTGGTGCTATTGGAATCATGTATTCGTTTGTACTGTATTCAGTTCTAGATACGCCACAAGCAGATGCATTAAATGAAATGATGAATGGCGTATTAAGTACAGTTTATGTAATTCAAAATGCACTCTATTCATTATTTATTGTTGCAGTGGGCTGGGGAATTGCCCAAAAAGTCGAGGAATAATTTTTTCAAGTAAAT
>Ga0210025_1001834_pt1 | contig 22180 bp, 19 predicted proteins | sample CryGeyme20150102_FD_183989 | JGI IMG/M metagenome (GOLD analysis project Ga0210025, IMG submission 183989) | Groundwater microbial communities from Crystal Geyser aquifers in Utah, USA - Crystal Geyser metaG 2015-0102 (SPAdes) (version 2) | ecosystem: Environmental > Aquatic > Deep subsurface >...
GAGCAGTGTTGGGTATGCACGTAGGGTTAAGTACTAGGGGTACGTACCATGTACTGCTGGAAAAGAGACTTGGGTCCCTTTTTATATATAATACTCTAGTACCAGGTACTAGCGAGACTACTACTAGCTAGACTACAATGTCTGATCACGAACAATGACAAGCCTCAGCATCAAATAATTTACATACTACTGAGTACTAGTATCTATCTACAGACTTGATCAATTTTGTTTGATCATCTGAAGCCATATCCATTTAATTAAACTAGTTTAACAGAGCAACGTCCACGCCAGAATCTCTCCTCTCCAATCCGCCATAATAGTATACGTAATACGTACTTACTACGGTATCACGGTAACAGTAACATTCAATTAAAAGGTCACACGTCACACGCACACACATACATACACACATAAAATGCCGGAAGCTTCAGACTCCAACTATGCTGCTGCAACTCGTCACCGCCGACCTATGTCTACAGCTGGTCGTCCTCCCGTGCTGGAACTCATTGATGACGATTGGGCCAAGGATAAATTAGATGATGACGAATTGGAAATAGGCCGAGCCGAAGCTGCCTTGGCGCCAATCATGTCAGAAGAAGGTGACCTGGATTCGGATGCCATTATTTCTCCGGCGGGAAATTCGGCAGGGAGTGCAGCAGCTGCCAGCCAAAGTTTGCAACAACGACAACGACGCGAAGAGACTTGGAATGATTTGGGATTGGAACAATTAGATCCCAGTACCATGACATCGGGGAGTAGTAATGGTCCAAGAAATCCCAGTCGAGGGTCTTGAGGAACCAAATCCAAGTTCAGATGTACTGTACTGTGAGTACGTAATATTAGTAGCAAAGAACGTTCGAAAAGCAAAACATAGTGTCGTAAAAATGAAAAAGTTGATCATTTTATGCGATGCAGCTTTATACCCTCCAATTTTACGTGCTTAATGTGGGAAAAGACTTCCAAGAAGCAAAGGTCAACGAGTCATTGAAGCACCCCTCACGATGCCCGGATCTCGCTCCAGAGAGAGTTGTGTCAAGTGTCAAACGTTGCATAATCGGATGAGCGACTAGCTTCAAGCCTTCTTCGACTTGAATTCCTCTCTCAAGCTAGATAGTTATCCGATAGAACCGTTTGGCTGTACCATAAAAGACGGCATCTCGATCTTCTTCCGAATAGCCTTCCAAGCACTCGCAAATAAACTCCAAATATTCCACGGGGCTTGGTCCAACTTCGCTCAAAAAGTCCGAGTCAGAAACGGCATCATTCTTCCAATAATTCCAGGCAATCATACACCTCTGGGGCCCAAACATTTCGAGCGTTTCTCGAACAAGACTCTTCAAAACCTTTCGTCGTTGAAGAGTCTTGATCCACCCCGGAATAGCATATCCTAACATGGACAACTTGACGCAGACGTTTGGTATTGCTGCCATGGCTTTCATTCCTGTCCTCCACACTTGCAATTCAGCTTCATCTGGTGCCACAACAGTATCAATGCTATTGTTGCCTGGAGTATCCAGACCCAAAATTGTCCGCGGCTTACCCAAATGATCGATACAAACAGAAACTTTGGGATGACGTGCACAGAGTTTGGCAGCTTCCAGTAGTTGGACAGGTGCACACTGCAGATCAAAGGATAGGTTGTGTTGTGCCAGTAGAGAAAATCCGTGTTCAAAAGCAGGCAATACCTGTCCGTCAAAAGTATTGGGCCCATGACTCCCTCGCAAATAGTCGATTCCATCGTGTCGCGTTGTGGCTACGTGCGTGGCAGTATTGGTTTCAAAGTGTCCCACACAATCAACTATCCATCGAACACCACGCAACCTGGGCGTACTGGATACCAACTCTATCAGTTCCTCATTGACGCTAGGACTGGCCAAATCGCACGATCCTACAATGGCCTGAACGGTGAAATTTTCCTTTGCAGATGATGCCAAGGAATCGACCCAGACTGCTTCCTGGACACCATCATCGGGCATACATTCGACGTGGACTGACGCTACCATCTCAACGCCTTTCTTTTGGAGTGGTTGTACCACATCCTTAGCGTACTGGGAGGGCAAGTAATAGCATTCATCGTTCAACTGGGTGGCAAGAAAGGCTTGAAACGATGTAGCATTTCCCTCTGGACGTGTATCCAGAAAATGATGATGTGAATCAATGACTCGCCTTGGTAGACCAGGCATCGTGGTACTTATTAGAGGCTTGTAAACTTAGTCTCGATTAGAAATTACTTCGTGCTACTGTTTCGTTCGTTGTGGCGCCACGCAAGTTTCTTATCAGATGAAAAATGAAAAGATACGATACAGCAATGTGATTATTATTTACTACTATTTTTCAACTTTTGTTCATTCAAAAAAAAATTATCATGATTATTTTGATAATAATTTTGAATCACTTGACCGCACAGCTGCTCTTCGAACTCAGGCATCCAAGGGCAACGATCGAACCAAAATAATTATTTTATGCAGCAGCATGTAGACTACTACTGTCTCCAGCCAGTTTTAAGCGAATGAAGGACGCATAAAGCATCAACATCTGTACCAGTACAGTAATATTATTTCACCAATTCTCGGAATAATGGGATCCAGTGCACAAGAGAGAGTAAATAAAGTACAGGGACAACTGCAGGACAAGTTGGATGGTGAGATTCGAAAGGATGCGGATCAAGTAGAAGCATTGTTGGCCCAGTCCGACGATCTCATGGATCGTACAGCTGCAGCTTTTCAAAAGAAGACAAAGAAGAAGACAAAAACCGAATCCGCTGCCACAGATAAAACAAGTCTCTTGTCGTCTAAAATACCAGGAGTGGGAGGAGAAGGAGGAGGAGGAGAGGGAGGCTCCAAGATAATTGTTATCTGCGCTCTTGCTGCGGTTGCGGTTGCGGTGATTCTCGGAAAATGGCTCATGTCATAATAAGCTATCTAGCTTGTGTTTGATCTAGGTGTGATTTGAGCTGCACACGCTGCTCTCTGCAAAACAAACTCCCCGATCTCTCGGATTTCCAAAACATGTCAAATTTCTTGTCACGACATATTGTGGTGTGAACATTTTAAAGTAAATTCTGTTTTAATACTGTAGCATAAATCCATGCAATATTCATACAAAACTTCTTTCCTGAAAGATCCAAAAGAAGGAATGATGAATGGAGTACATAGCGCAAGTATCAGAGGCTTTACTCTCTTATTTTGGCATTCGCTTCGTTCCTCTTTTTCTGGCACACACACACGTGCAGACAAATACGACACGACCATAGTTTTGGCAGACCTGCCTCTCGTCTTAGCCAGATGTTCACTCCGAGTAGCTGCTAGCTGTTTACTCCGAGTAGCTGCTAGCATAGCTCATAGCTGGCTAACTCCCAATCATTGGTCCAGAAGGACGAAAGAGTGGAATGGGATGGAAGTGGAAGTTTACGCCTCGCGTGGAGAAGAGTGCCTCTCTTGCGACTAATACACGACATTTCCGCAAAACTTTCAAGTCGTCGTGGTTGCGTGAGAGTCAACGTGACATCTTCTCAAGGGGGTATGATTTTACAAAAAATAGACACTACTACTAGAGTAGCTTGGACTAGACTAGTCTAATCTAGGCTATTTCTTGACTTTAGCATTCCAGGATGTTATTAGAAAACGCTAACCCTCTTCTCGATCGGTTTACGTGTCGGACGCAACGTCAGATCCTGATGTAGAGTACCTGGTACTAGAATGCATTCGTACACTATTTAGGGGTAAAGGTTTAAGAATAATAATATATTATGTTCTGACGAGACAATTCATCCAATCAAAATACACCAACTCATTAAAAGTATTCTTTTTTTCTCGAATTTTCGTCCAAAGTGATGACTGAAACTACTAAATTTGCTTGAACGAAGAAGATCAAAAATCGGCACATCGAAAAGTAGTCTAGCGAATAACAGCTGCCAACAAAATAATTATTTCACGAGAAATAATCATCACGACGTTGCTTGTCCACCACAGACAACTACTTATCAACACATAATAAGCAACACAACACTAGAGCTAATCATATTGTTGTTACCATTTATCCAATATTGTACATTCCCAAGTTACGAAAAAAGACAATAAACTAAAAGAAAAATGAATCCGTACATCATCTCATTTTTTTGGAAACGACGCAGAAGCTCCAAGAAGAATTCCGATGTGACTACAGATATTACCGTCAAAACGATGAGATTATCCTCTTCAATGAAACTACTACCAGTACTAATCACTGCATTGCTACTGCGGGCAACACCCACAGCTGGTTGGGCATCCTCTCATCACCCTTCTTTTATTACAACTTTGTCTTCACGAGTTCCTTCTACCACTACAACAACCGCCAGTCCTTTTGACAGCCGCAAGTCTTCTTCTTCGTCGTCTGCTGTTTCCGCCCTCTTTGTATCTAACGTGGACAATGCTGCTTCCGACTTTGAAAACAATGTTGTCGAAGACGAAGCCGCTGTGACCAGACGATGGACGACAAGAACATCACGAATGATCAATGCTGGTATTGTAGGAATGTTGGCTACCGGTGCTTTCTACAGTCTAACACACACTCACTTTGAAGCACTGGTAGCATTGTGGGAGTACGATTTGGGTCCTCATCCTCCAGAAATTACCAAGGCAACCGTGGCGCTAGATGTTCTTCAACGATATCCGATCGATTTGGTTCGATCGTACGAAGCACTGGTACCCCAGAATCCTATTTTTTACAAAGGTACGTGTCGTGGTGGCATACTTGTAACAATTGAAAAAAGAATAATATTGTCAATGTTGTCGACTTTGTGCTTTTAAAAATTTCCTTTGCTCACAACGACGAAATTCTGCATTCATACATACAAACAAAACAGCCTGCACAAGTGGTGTTGCCTATGGTCTAGGTGATTTTATCAGTCAAGTCCTACAGGGCAAAAGGTTAGAAGAACTAGACCTACCACGCTCTTTTCGATCCAGTGCGGCAGGATTTATCGGTCATGGTCCCCTGTGCCACTATTGGCTCATGACTATGGAGAATTATTTGGACTTTGGAGGCGCATGGTGGGCCACGGGTATTAAAGTGACGGCCGATCTCACAGTATGGAGCATCTTTTTGAATGCGGCCTACTCCTTCATTATTGGAACCTTGGCCTTTCGACCGCCGGGGGAAGTACTGAAGGAAGTTAAAGCCACTCAATGGCCCGCCTTGCGTAGTGCCTGGCGTTTTTGGCCCTTTGTACACACCATTTCTTTCAGCCATGCAGTGCCAATGGATCTAAAATTGCTGTGGGTGGATGTCATGGAAGTTGTTTGGGTCACGATTCTCAGCAAGGTCGCCAACGAGGATAAGAATGCCCAACTTCAACAGGCAAATGAGGAAGAAGTTGACACCGCTGCCCTGGCCTTGCAAATTTCAGAAGAAAAGGCTTTTTTGGCAGATCGAACTCCCATCGAGCAGGCTGTAGAGACTACACAGAAAGTGTGGAACGCGGCTTGGCCGCTGGTGGTAATGTGGCCCGTGCTTTACGCCGGTTACCAGGTCGAACATATGCTAGGTTTTGTGGAGTAAAACCAAGCGCAGGCCTTTTCCTGTTCTCCGAACAAGGCTGATGTAAGCTCAGCGCTTTCCTTCCAACCAAAACACTGTGACAAACACAGCTCTCCCGACCTCCCAACCAAACATTACACACCCAAATGTCCATACTATCATTCCTTTCCTCGACGCCCACAACCTTTTTTAGCATACCATTCCCTTTACACTATTAGCATTTCAATAATAAGCAATGCGTTTTATACATTTCAAAACACAGAGACACCAATTTGCCAGCGCAGCAGCTTCAACGTTAAACACTTGTTTGTTTGTTTTTAATCGTCCTCCAGCTTCGCGGGATTGCCTAAATAAAGGATATCAATCCTTGAACAGTGGGCCATGGACATCTAGGAACCGTCTTTATCGCTCTCTTTGTTGTCACTTTCAAATAATTTGTCCATGCGATCTAACAAACATGAATCTTCGCGTGCGCCGCATTTCATAGATTTTAAGCGACCTGATAGGTAAGGATGATCGTCGTCGTCGTCGTTGTCGTCAACTAGTGAATCCATTGCTTCCAGTATCTGCGATAAGCTCCATATTATTATTCCATCTTCCTGCTCCAAGAGAGAGAACAACAGGTTTTGGTTCCAAAGTGGCACCAGAGGCGGCTTCGGAAGCTGGAAAATTTTGACCGGCTTCTGTGCCGTTCTCAATTTCCTCGACTTGCTCCTCCTCCTCCTCTTCGCTTTCTTCCTCTGCGAGGTCTTTAAGTGATCTCGGGGATAGCAACAAAGGTAGGCGCTCTCCTTTCGGGCAGGGACTGTCCTCGTCGTGAGAATTTGCGGCCAGGAGATCTCGTGACGCGACAGCAATTTGGCATCGATCCAGAGCACCAAATTGTTGCCTCCGCCAACCCACGAACACTTCTCTAGGTTTCATAAGATCACTCTCAGCTCCGACGCTGTTCTGCGGTGATAAACAGTCAAGTCTGGTCCCATCCGACATGCTCTGTTGCCGCATTTTCTCTTCGATCATCTCTGCACGTGTCATTGGCTGCACCAGCGCTGGCTCGGCTGTAATGATGTTGTCTGCATGCACTGCAGCAATACACACTGGAACGTACGAGGCCTTGTGAGAGTCCACAAGAAATCGTCGGAACTGCTCCCGTTTGCTGTAATTCCAATGCTCGGCTTCCGGGCCGACACCCCACCCATCCAGCAAAGACGTCTGAACCAACGCTGCGTCGTTGTAGGCATCCAAAAATCTGGCCAGCATCATTCGCCGAAACAAGAGCGTCGGGAAAAACGGCATGAAAGCCATGATCGCAGGGCCAAACGAATTCTTCAAAAACACCATTGTGGCCAATAAGATCTGGCCTGATAAAATGCTGATAATGATCATCTCAAAGAGGAATGGCCATCGAGCACCGCCAGAATCGAACAGAGGCTTGTAGGTAAAAATCACCGCATATCTTAACAGTGGTGCAACGATAAGAAAATAAATAACAGCAAAGGGAGCAATTATTGGAGCGACAGGAGCCAAGACCAAGGAACACATTACAACGGTCCCTGACTCCACAAAGACGCGATATGGAAGGCGTGCACCAGCACCTCCACCCCGAAACATCCGAGCGCAACATTTTGCCCCAAACAGGGATGATATCCAAGTCAGCAACTGGAACAAATAAAAGGGTGGGTGAAAATAGGCTGGTGTGTTTCAAATGTAAGGTTTAAAAGCGTATCACAACATAAAACGGAAATCGGCACGATAGCAACCAGAGGACTGATACTTACTCGATTTTTGGATAATCCAAATCAACCACGTCGACGAAATGCCCACTGGAATCACGCTCGCAATTTGTTGTAGATTCTCCACTGGATTGAATGTGCCAGTTCTGTAGACCTTCAAAGTAAATCTAGCAACGGATTGGCCTACCACAAGGTATATGGCCATAAAGTACCAATAAAACTGTAGAGCCTTGTTTTCAGATTCCACAAGGCTCGTTGCGTTGCTACCAAAATTCGCCAGAAACAAGTATAAATCTGGTAGTATCGCCAAGAAAGAGCTAAAGAGCAGACCATTGAGAGTACCTTGAATTGTATTTTGGTCACCGTCAGTGCCAGGAAACCAATTGAAAAACGCCTTGGTGAACAATTCTGTTGCCCACGTAAGTGGAGGCTGGTACAAGACATAGGTGAGGCCGACGACCACCAGCATACTACATGGAAAGGAGAACAGTAGAAAAGACGGGATTAGACATCGTCCCGCTGTATTTTTTCAGGTTTATAAAAATTCTTTGACATACATGGTCCTCCTCCAGTTCTTTTGATTATAGTTCAATCCAATTGTTACGGGCCTTGTGAATCCACGACAATCGCACATGTTGAAAGCGGAAGAATCGGCAAGCGGTGGAACTGGGAGATGATCTACAGTTTCGAAAGAATCAGCGCCTCTACCATCTGCAAGGCATTTGCGAGCTGCAATAGCAGCTTGTCGCGAAGTGAATGTAACCACGGCATACGTAGAGTCTCGAGCCATGACGTCCGTCATGTCTCCTGAGTTGTCTTTCGCCCGGCTCACCATAGTCTGACATCCATTTCGTATCCCCCTTAAAATCCTCGGAAATGAGGGCCCAGACCAACGTCCATCGTTGACTCTGTGGGTAATTGCACGTCTCCTCTTAGTGTTCTTGGCTTCTAGCGCAATCGCCTGCACAGTATCCCATGGGTCAACATCTTCTTCTCTTGTTTCCCCCGTCTTCCTGCTAGATCTCAAACGAACTGAAGTTGTTTTGCGAAAAAATCTGGAGATAAGATCGCGCTTGGACCCGTCAGCGGGTTCGCCGTTGCTTTGCAAATCGATGGATGATTCCTGACCAGAGAAATTATTATACTGTGAAGAGTCCCCTGATAATTGCGATAATTTCTGTCGCTCTACGAGCCGTGATACTAGCCGTGAGTGCAAAGTAGAAGCATTTTTGGAGGACTCCATCCCCCCTTCTGATGCAAAAGACCCACTCGTTTTGCCCGTACCGTTTTTTGCCTCTTTACAGCATATCCTGTCCGCAATTTTCGCTTGATACAACCTTTCGTGAGCATGATGAGCCATTTCGTTTACAGCGTTCATTTTGTTCTTGATTTGCAAAGCAAGATGATCCAACTCATTTTTTTCGCGCTTGGCATATGCAGCACTGTGTCCTGCCTTCTTCAAGGCTTCGTATGCTTTATTGACAGCATCTGCAGCTTCTTCTTCCATCTCCAAGAGCTTTTCTACGTCACTACAATAAGCGATCCGTTGATCGCAAAACCCATACGGACAGCATCCGGCCAAAGACTGCGGATCACGTGATGGGTGAATTAGCAACACAACAGACAACTATAAAATCAATTCCTCGCCTTTATCCGCGTCACGTACCTTTGACATCTCCATACTGTAAACTGCAATCTGTTCGGGGCCTAGATCGAGACTTCTCCAGAACTCAGCGTTAGTATCATCCTGCATGCCAGAACCGAGCACTTCGGCTGTGTAATCCCTTCGAAGATCCGACGAAAAGACGTCGCCTTCCCCTGCTTCAGCCCTGGAACGCTTTTTTCCTGGCGTTTGGTGCAAAGCATTTTTTTCGGGCGCAAGAAATACAATTTTTTGCCCCTGTGGAATGGAACCTAGTTCCCGAATTCGTCGCCGAATGAAATGCAGTCGGGATATTGACTTCGTTGTGGCATACCAACTGTTCCACGCAGTAGCGAGCTCCTTTGCTGATGGTAGAATTGTGACAGCAGCAACACTTGATGTAACTAGAAGAATATGAAATTGGAATTGCCATTGATTAGAACACATTTCGTGAAGTTATTAATATTTCACAGTAGATAATCAATACTCACAACCAGGCTGGTTTGGAACACAGGCGTCGAAGAAGGCTGAGGTTATTGAAAGTTGCCAGTCAAGGTGGATATTCTTGACCACACTCGATTCCAGATCGTCTGATGGTATTGCATCTTGTGGTTTTGATGGAACGCCTCTGACTAAGACAGAGTAGAGTTCTATTGAAATTGAGAGGGATGACAAGTACGAGTAAGATAACCAGTGAGCACAGATGCACAGATAATTCGATGCAGCAGCAATCTTTCTGTCTATACGTACCAACATTTGGCGGTGTGTCACGTTGTTCGGGATGAGGAATATACACTTCGCGGTTGTGTAGGTGCGGGTTGTCGTCATCTGTATCTAGTCGCATTTTGTCTCCCGAGAGCAACATGGTCTCCTTCAGCTCCTTCTGCCGTTGCTTCCACATATCCATTTCAAGGTAGTAAACCCTTCGCATCGAAAGACAATCGATCCATTCATGGTATAATTCATACAACACAATCCAGAGGACAAAGTAACTTGTAATTACAACCACGTAAAGCACGCTATGCTCAGTTCCATGATATTGCTTCGAAAGCTGAGGTACATTCGCCAACGTGTATCGGCTATAGGATGTCACGGTATAATTGGCATCGACAGTACAGTTCTGATGCAAGGCATCAATGTACCCACGTGGCACGTCAGAACACTGGGCATAAAAGTAAATTGGTAGATTGATGACCAAGTAGACAAGCATAGCCATCACGCTGATTCTTAGGCATAGGGCATTGAATCTTAGAAGGACGATGTGGTCTAGATTGACCGTAAGCATGCTCCCTTTCAATCCTCCGTCGCGGGTTCCAGTTCCAGGTATCCCCTTTAACATATCGCCGTAGCTTAAGCTCATGACCCACCAGACCCATCCCAGCAAGAAGGGGCTGCCTTTATTTTGAGATGGATCTTTTATTTTGTTCGGATTGTAAATGGTATTTCTAGGTCGCGCCTCGCACCGAGCAGCAATATGTGTGATCCGAAATCGCATGGCAAGGGCAAACGCAAAAAGTGTCACTGTAGGAACAATGAGAGAGAAACAGAGATTCAAATGATGAGATGCTTGGCGCTTGGCGCCTCGTGGTGGCAATGATGAATTAAAACCAATGCATCCTATTACTCACCAAGAGTTATGATAATTCCGATGCGCAATGTGACCCACATTTGGCTCATTTGGAATACATTATCTGTTTCCTCGATATTCGTTTCTTCGAGACTTCTGGTGAATATTGTATGGGACGAATTCGATGGAGACAATGAGGTAGATTCCGGGATTTCAGAAATGGTAGTAGCCCCAAAGCTCTCATTTACAAACCAGATGTCGTGGACCTCCAAGAATCCACTACTGGCATTGCTGCTCATCTTTTTGAAATACTCCAAATATAAACATAAATTGTTTATCCATACAGAAGCAAAAAGTGAAGGGTGAAGTAGTGATGAAGTAAGAAGTGGTTATTGTTACTTGTTGTTTACAACATATTTTTTTTCGATAAGTCTACTAGCCCTACTAGCTAATACTAGCTAGAGTATTTCTCAACAACTAGCTCTAGTGTACTAGCTAGGTCTCCCACTAGTAGCTAGAGACTACTACTACTAGCTATTAGACAAAGTAGTACTCTAGTAGAGTAGCTAGTAGTCCTACTACTAGCAGTAGTGCCCGTAGCTAAACTAGCTACTCTAGTAGGAGTACTACTTGCTACAGTACTAGCTAGTAGCTAGCTAGCTAGTAGACTGCCAGTAGTAGTAGTCTAGTAGTAGTACTAGCTAGTAGTAGTCTACTACTACTAGTGTTTGTAACTAACCGACTTCCAGTGCTATGGCGTTGGTCTTGGGGATACCAATCTATTTTAGTAGCTCCTCGTCATGTAATAGTATGCATGTAAACCCCGAGCGGGCATAAGTCCAATCCTTCCTAAGCGATTCACGAGTATGATGTCAACAAATCGTCTGAGTAAACATGGAAAAAATACATAATCTACTCGTACAGTAGTAGTAATATGCAGACACGAACGAAAAAACTTCGGCATGCAGGTGTAATGGTACAGTGCACACCCATCAAGCACTTGAAGAAAATTTAATCAGGATTATTAGTAGTAGTTTAGGGAGTAGCAGGTAAGATGCAACGGGAGAGGAGCACGCAAGCAACACCTTAGCACTCATCTATCTCATCTCGTCGCCTCATCACAGCTGTTCACTATAAAATCTACCTAATAATAAGTTTAAGCAAAGGCTTCTCCCTTCAAAAATTGACCAATCATATCCAAAGCAACCTTGGGTTGACTGTTTGTCGTTGACGGAAGAGGCAAAGGGAGGCAATCATGACGCAAAAAGAAAACTAGGTCAGAGAAGACAGCCGTGAACGTAATTAAGAGCACAAAGCAACATAATGAAATACACTTACTCGGCGGGAACCATGTGACCAGCGTCGTAGACTTGCAAAAAGGTAAACATTTTGTCATCAGCACTAACGCGAGCCAAGCCCTGTCCCTTCCAATCGGCGGGAGTAGCCTTGTTGAATCCTTCCTGACCCTTCCAGGGAAGTTCCATCGACCAAGCCTGATTGCCCAAGTAGTTGCAGATAAAGTCCACGTCTCCAGCATAAATCAGTACAGGAACGCCAGCCTTGTCCAACAGATCTAGTACAAAGGGCGAGAAGTCTTTCATCCAATCGGTATGGAATTTGGAGTTAATACCAAAGTTGCAACTTTCCCAGCGGTGAACGTGAGCAGTGTCGACACCCAAAGCGTTCATGACTTCGGGTTTGTTGAGCCACGTTTGCACGGACGAAAAGTCATAACAGAGAGGAGGCTTGGCACACTTCTTACGAATGTCGTAGGGGTTCAGCCCGGTCATTTGATAAGGGCTGGTAAGCCCCACGTTGCAAACCACAAAGGCAGATTGGCAAGCAAAGCTGTCAATGGTATTGTCGCCTTGATTGCACTGGTGAATTAAGGCGGTGCACTTTGGAACAACGGCCTTCATGGTTTGGTAAGTGGTCTCGTCTGCGCGCAAAAAGAAAGCCAGAATAGAAATTAGATTAAATAACACGCTTCATATCGGGAAATGTCAAACATACAATCATGCTGGAACTAGAACCAGAATACATACCGACGACCTTGATTTGGTGACTATTGTTGTAGACCATCTCTGGGTACCAAGGGTACTGTGCCTCGGGATTCGTAAGTCCATTACCGATTCCGAGTCCTCCGATTGGCAACTCAATCTTGTCTACCGCAGAAGCATCTCCCTGTTGGACAGCTTGATTTCCCTGCCAGACACGATGCGCAATTGAGGGTGCGTAATGGCCTGTTCGTGCAGAGAAGAGTTGTGTTTGTCTAATTGAGTAATCATATAGCGACGTAAATCATGCATCAAAACAAAAATATGTTTCCATTCCCAGCCAAGACAAGACACAAGACACACACACTCGAACTGTCAATAAAATGTATGAACATACCTCCGTACGATTCTCCAACAATGTACAAAAAGGGATCCTTGCGAGCGTACTCGGGAAAGGTTTGGAAAAAGGCCTGCAAAAAGTAGTAAGCATCTTCGGAAATCATGGCCTCATTGGAGTCATTCTCATCACCGTACGAAAAACCAACTCCCGCGGGCTGATCCAACCACAGAACGTGAGCTGCTTCGGTCCAGGAGTACGGATTGACCGTCGTCGAGGCACCGTCGCCGTTGACACTGCAGGGCCCATTTTCCGTCAGCAAGGCCAACGTCGACGAACATCCTGGTCCACCGGTCAACCACACCACAAATGGAATTTGGGCCTTTTCTTCCTCGCTCAACTGAGACGAACCACGCTTTTCGAACATCCAGTAGAACAAATGTTTGTTCTCGCCATTTTCATCAAATTTGGAACCCTTAATATCCATGTAACCCGAAATCGATTTACTGGAAGCATCACAAATGTCCGAAGCAGCACTACCGGCTTCATTTACTTTGGTACTCAGAATATGAGTCATGTTCTGGGCAGAACCGTGACGATGAGTCAAGAACCGAAAGGAATGACGCTTTACATCATCTGCTGGAACATCATCTTCTTCGTCGTCGTCGTTGTCTTTGTTCTGGTTGTTCGCACTAATACTACTACTACCACCACCACCACCACCACCAGGAATCTCACAATGAAAGACCGAAGATGGCAATTCTTGAGATTGTTCTTGTGTGAAGCAACCTGATTTGACAGCTTGAGCTTCACACCAGACACACGGTTGGTGATTGTCATCATCCGACGAAGCCACGCACGTCTTCTTGGACGTTTGAGCACCACAGGTAGCATCTTGCACTGGCTGCTGCTGCTGCTGCTGCAGCTGAGAGATGATGCCAGAACTGCGCAAGTTGGTAGCAGTAGCAATACCAGCAGGGGCAAGGACAGCCAAGACAACACGAATGGCAGAGAACTTCATGATTCTTTTGCTTTTTGGTCAACAGATTTTTTTCTGGGATTGATTAGTTTATGCGAATTTTATGATCGGTTGCAGCCGAATGAACAAAAGCAGAACAAGAGGAGTCTTATTATTATTTTATTTTCTTGGTTACTTTGAAAATAATAATGATAACACTTGGCAAACAAGTGGCAGAACAAAAATGAAATTAGAAATGACTTTCACGAGTAACCAGGAACACAAAAAGCTTTGGCTCTCTTGCTGTTGCTGTTGCTGATTACGATTTTATTACTAAATTACACTATTTGCTGACATCGAGCTCTTTGTTGCCTGTTGGCTGCGCGCTACCACTGTACCGGCTAGTAGTAGCAGTCGTGACGTCGTCTCGCTAAGAAGAGTACTGAAAGTACGAGTGCTATCAAAAAAAGATCCAGATCTGAAAAAAATATAATGATGATTCGACTGGCTTCTTCGATTGGATCATGAATGTGACTGATGACAAACATCACCATTCATGACTCATTTTTTGTTGTTGTTGCTGGTGTACACTTACTAGTAGAGGAGCAGTCTACTAGTAGACTAGTACTAGTGCCTGTAGACTACTAGACTACTAGTCTAGTAGTGTACTGTTCATTTTTATCTCGTCTCGCTGTTTCCCTCGCGCTATGCTTTGGCTTTGAGGACAAACAGGCCTCATCAGTACTTATTTCTCCAAGAAACCCTTTTTTTCATGGTCATGACAGTATTTGTAGAGCTGGCATAGAGGCTACTCGAGTACAGGAGTAGGTACCAAGTACTAAGAAGTTTACTCAAGTGCGTGCAGCAGTACTCGGGTACTCGAGTACAGATGCGGAACGCGGTGCCGAATTCATCCTCAAGGCAAGTTCACCAAATCACGAGTAGGCATGTTTAGTATTTATTATTATTTCTATTAGAGACTAGACTCGAGCTAGCTAGTAGAAGACCTACTTGATAGTACTCTGGTACTACTACTAGCTAGTACAGTAGTAGACTAGCTACCGTAGTAGTAGTTGTATTTAAAGTTGTTGCAAAGTTGTGGTTTTTTGCAGGGCCTGATTTTGGTAACCTTAACTTCAATCAACTTTTCTGTTCTTCGCACAGTAGATCCATAAATTAAAAACGGAACCCTACCGTTCAATCTCGCGCAAACTGCAAATTGAGCGAAGGAGTCGTCCGTTGATTACGATACTTAACAGAGAGAAAGTTCATACTTTGTAATTATTTAAAAGACTTTTATTAAGTTCCAGAGTCAGAGTCTTTTACTTCGTCGAAATTCAATTAATTTTTAGTCAAAACTCAAAATTCATCAATTTACCGAGACTCGGAAAAAGATGGTGACTCTTGACGGTCCCTCGTCCGCTCGTAGTTCTGACGACAGGGACACAGCTGCTTCCCCTACGACGACTGGAAAAGCAGGAGAAAAACGCCATGATCTGTCAAAGAAATACAGTGAAGATAGCTTGTATATGAAGGAAGAAAGGACAGAGGACAAGCGAGACCAAGGATCCGATTCCCGCAAGGACACTTCTCCACTGACATTGAGGGACCATACTAATAATGTTGGAGACGATGCAACTATTGAAGATTGGCTCATGAAAGCTGCTTCTCAAGAATATGGCACAGAGAGAATTGTCCAATCCGATAACGTATATTATATTGATGGCATGACAGTTAAGCAGCTTCCCTGGACGAAAAAGGACACGGATCTCGTGAAGGAACAATTGCGGTTCCTCGAGGATATGCCAACCAGTAGCAGTACGGGTGCCATGGCGTGGAAAAAATTATTGCAAAGCATACGCGACAAGATGCAGTCATCTATGTACAACAATACACTACGCAGAGATGATCCTGCCCTGCAAAAATTGGGTGAGATGATTACTGATGTTCAATTATTGGATCTGAGTAGACTGACCAGACTCATGAAACAGACCCTACAAGTTGGTGAACAACTAAAGGGCAAAGATGTGTTCTTGCTCTGTGGTGAAGCAGGATCTGGAAAGACGACCACCCTTCAGTTTTTATTGGGTACTACCTTTGCAGAAGTGGAAATTGATGGTTTTCTGCACTTAAAGCCTCACAAATACTCAAGCCCGCAGCATGCTCAATTCGAGACCTCTTACAGTAGTCAAGGGGTAACAACAGAGTGTCTACAAGCAGCCAAGGTAACAGTAGATGGAATTAGCGAAGTCGTCATTTGTGACGTACCTAGTTCCGATGGAGCTGGTCGATTGGAAGATGAGGTTACTCTCGGCCTGGGTATCGTCAAGAGTATCCAGTGCGCCAAATCGATTCGTCCTGTGGTGGTCATTAGCCGCGAAGGGATGGGAAATCGGTTCCGCAATTTGCCTGAAACCATGCGTGCCGTTCGAAGACTATTTCCAAACGTGAAATGCAAAGCAGACATGAAGCCCTTTGCGTATGTCTTTACAAAATATGACGACAGACATCGTTCGATGTTGCATAAGCAGTTTGCTGCACTTTTGCGAAACCCCCCAAGAGTGCGAGACGAAGAGAAAGACATATTTCAAGCCTTTATTGAAGATATTGTGGAAAAGACAGATCCTGAAGCTCGGGTCGTAGTTCCAACAGAGGAACTCCCAGCTCAGTTTCTGAAAAGTCTTTACATATCAACAGATACGACCAAAGTGGACCCAAAGGACTTGTGCCAGCCACTGGTGGCAAATAATCCGTCGAAACAGCTCGAACTTCACATGAAACTTGCTTTGCATGACTTTCACGCTCACATTCTGCAAGAAAATTATGCAGAAGCTATTACCAGACTCCATAGTATGGTAGATGCGACCAACCTTTTTTCTCAAATGGAGCCGGTCCTTAAGCTTGCCGAAGATCAATACCTACACCAAGTTACGCAGCTTTGGATGATGGTTGTACAAAGCATCGGAAAAGAGGATTATTTGACGGCTTTGTACCGCATGGAACAGCTCAACAACATGGCTGCTGACTTTCCTGATGCTAGCGAATGCGCTTCGCTCGGGCAAGATTTGTTGTCAAAAAGTGTAACACAGCCTATTACTAAGGGGTACTATAGTCAGTGCATTCGTCGGTTGATCTTATTGAGCAAGCTCGAGGAGCGTTTCCCTGGGGCATCAGATGCTGTTGACACCGGTCTGTCGAAGCTGAAGGAACAGGTCGCATCTCTCATCCGAGAGAAGGAATTTGAGGTGACGGCGGACATCATCAAGCAGCTTGGAAAGGCAGAGTCTTCCATCCCTGATGCTTTTGTCGTCACTCAGCACGGTCTTCATTTACTTCGAGAGTGCCTATTGAATATGATTCAAGAAGAAAATTACGACGATGGCATTCCCCTTGCCTTGAGCGTAATCGAACTCGGCAAAACTTTCTCCGAAGTCAATGCTCATATAAAACGCATCTTAAAGACTCTTCGCAGACGCCTCGACAATGCTATACAAACTGGGAACTTTGAAGACGCCGCAAATTTACTGCTTCACGTGACCTCCGTGGGCACCAGTCTCACCGGAGCAAGTGAGCATGTAGAAGGCGCAGTCAATTCAGCTGCTAGATATGCTTGCGAGCTCCGCATGGATGTTGTCCATGCCTTTGAGGATCTCTTGCAGACCAAAGACCCCAGGAAGTACAAGCAACTACTCGTCCACGCCCATGGTACCGTTGCTGAACTAATTAGTTCGGAAGACATGAGAATTATTTGTTCCAACTTTTACAAAGCCAAGTCCGCCAGCAAGTCATCATCCGCTAGTAGTCAGAAATCCAACCAACCAGACTACCTGACCATTTTATGCACACCCAAAGACTGCACAAACAACTCGTTTGTACTCGGCCAGATCCGTCATTTGGTAGATAGCCTGAAGGCAGAGTTTGATGCTTTTGAACAAGAAAGCCTATCCATGGAATATATGATGGAAAATCGAAAAAAGGTATTATCAGTCATGTTAAGGTTGCGTTCTACCCGTACCATTTTCCGAAATAGTCCTGGTAGCGACGTTTTGTCAGCACAATACGATGTTTGCTTCACTAAATTTCAAAAGTTGATTGAAACTATGTTGACCGTATCTGAAAACAGTTTTGAATCCTCCATGGACATGAAAGAGTTTGAATTTCAAGCATGGTTCTTGGCCTTCCTTGTGCAAGGATTCACTCGGGATCGAGATGAAAAGAGAGAAATAGACCTCTCTGACGATATGCAAGCGATAGAGGAGCTCGATCACCGTCGTGTCACACTTATGTTGCGGTTTGAGAATGCAATTTCTGATACAATGGATCTCATTAAAGACTACAATTTCCCCAAGATCCGGCCACCAGAAGGATCTGCCAGAGTTGATTTTACAAAGTACTTTCAAGAGGTCAGCCTATCTGAGTTAGAAGCCCCCCGTCATCTTCTGTCATCGCTCAGCGATGCTCCGAAGCTTTGCGAAATGATGGCTACTGTTCTTTCTGTTCACGATGCTGAAGCAGCGGTTGCGTCTCTCGACAAATCTGTTTTATATCTCTTTCAGCAAATAACATCCTACTTTGAGGAAAGTACCCGTACTTTGATCCAGGCCATGAAAACAAAGAGGGTCTCGCTTAGTAACGGTTTTCGTACTGCCCTCGGACTCTCCAAAGACATTGCTATGATTCATCCTCAATTTGAAGTGGTACAGAGCTGGTCGCTGCAATTGCAAACTAACTTGCGACAACAATGGTCGCGCATCAAGGTGATTGAAAACTGTCTGGGAAATGTTGTTGCTTATCTGCATCCCTTTGTCGCGAAGGACGAGGACATCAGCCCTATTGCCTTTTTAGGATCGTTGGTGCCTCTTTCCGGAGACGGCTGCTCGTGTGCTTGCCTTAGCAGTTGTTCGGAGCACAATGAGATCTTGGCAAACCTTCCGGTTTTAGACCAGGACCAGCAAATTTCTTATGACAGATTCATGTTTGCAGAGGAGAGCAAAGATGCAGCGAGGATCATCGAGAGCGGCGGGACCAATTTTACAAGCATCAAAGAAATTTCTCAAGAAAATGCAAGGGACGACGATGTGCGAATGCATGCGTTAAAGTAGCAACGAGTATTTTAGAAAATATGTAGCAAGGGAATACAACTGCTTTTTCTGTACCTTCCAATCCAAAGTACTGTGCCCATCTTGTGCACGATTAGTTCATGTCAAGAGATACTCAAAGTACAAGGGACATGGCAATACTACCCGCATAAATTTAAGCTGGCTTGCTCGTAAGCAAGTACTAGGTAGTATCATGCTCTCGCTTTCATGATTATTTATTCACACATTATTTTATGTTCCACAGCAGCCGGAATTTGATCGATGCAAGTTAAGAATAATAATGTTTGAGTAAACTCATTTTACAAGAAAGAATAATTATAGCCATATTTTCGCGTGTTTCAAGTATTAGGTCGCGGATACGTGCGAGAGTGGTTAATCGGGTGGACTTGAAATCCACTGGCTTATTGCCTCGCAGGTTCGAATCCTGTCGTGTCCGTTGAATTCTATTTTTGGACATCCTCGATAGTCTAGTAGGTGGCCCAAGTTAACGTTGTTACTTTTTCTCTTATTTTATTACAGCCTGAAAGGGCCTATAAGGACCTTAAACACTCTACATTTTCATTTTTGAAATCTGCATTTTGTTCCTCTTACTTTGCAACGCGTCTGCGGAAACAAGTAGCCTTTGCCTCATGCACTTCACGTCGCGCTGTGTTGTGTACACTAAGCAATACTCCAAAATTCTGTCATCTTGCAGGGTAAAACGCTGCCTATCTTCTTCCTGCGGCTACGTCGAGGCAAAGTCATCATCCCTGCTAATATAAAATGTGTTGCGCAGTCTTTATCACGTAACACTAAACGGGTTATTTGTTTCATTTAATTTCGAACAATCATGCAGGGTTACTTTGAACCAACTCTTTGTTTTATACAACCAGCGAGTATCATAGTTGGCATGCGTTTCAACTCCTTACCGCTCTATTCAAATCGAAAGAAGAGTGCAAGCATGACCCCTGTTGCAATGGTTGTGCTAGCAAAGACAAACTTTCCAGTTCGCTTCAAAATTTCACCCTCGCTGACATCGAGACCAACCACTGTCAGAGCAGAAATAATATTATTGAGACAAATGCCATTGCCGGCCGATGCTCCGTACGCTTGAAGGGCGAGCATAGATGTGACTTCAACGCCAATCGCTCTAGCTGCAATGGCCTGAATTTCTCCGAACGTCAAGTCAGAGACAGTTGTGGAGCCAGAAAAGAAGGAACCCAATGCTCCCAGTAGTGGGCTAACAACCACAAAAGCCTCCTGTAACCAATCAGCCAAAATCACGCCCAACAGATAAGCAGGCGACTCCGGTCCTCTTTTGATCATGAGTTGCACCAAGGTCAGAGCTCCCAAGAGGGCAATAGCAGGATTCGATAAGCGGCTCATAACAGTCTTGACAATGTCTAGAGGTCGGCATGTCAAGTCCTTGCGATAAATAATCATTGTAGCGACCGAGATTGTCACAAAGGGAATCAAGAAAGGAACGTATAATAACTCATATTTCCAGCTAATGCCAGGATACGTCATAATATCTAGGAGCTGGAATACGACAGATGCGGTGAGCCGAAACTCTCCGTAAGTTCCAAAATCGATTGCAAAATATGGGTCTTGTTTCGTCAAGTAGGGTTTGATACCAATGGCGCCAACTCTCGTCAACACCAGGAGCAGCACAACGGCCCAAATAGGAAAGGTGCGAAGCAACGTTTCAGACATGTATCCTTCCGCTAAGGTTTTTCGCGGACCTAACAATTCGTTGTCAGCGTTCAAGCTCTTTTCCAAGGCCGACATTTTCAGGTTATTTTCGCCGTCCGTATGCTGATGTCGACTGTCGCGCCCACTTTCCTCGACAAGCGGCGGCTCTGGGATGCCTTCGTTCTCGTTTTCTTTCGTCTTTTCTGCGCCGTCACTTACCAACATTTCGACTCCTCCTTTGTTTGACGTGTCCTCCGCGGCATCCGAATTGGAGGGCGCTACAAAAACTACTGTCGTCTCTTCCTCCTCCTCTTTGTTATCCCTTTCCACTTCCACATTCCAGTGACCATTCAGAGAACTGGCCAGTTTGGTGCGTGGCTGTGCGCTTGACTCCGCATTCGGTTCCTCCGGCTTGCTGCCGTTGTTGTCGGCTTCATTGGTCTGGACTGGAGCTGGTTTGAGCACAGATTTTGAAACATCAATTTCCGTCAAGTCAGAAACTTGCAGGCGACTGCCGGTATTATTATTATTGCTAGCAGCTGCTACACTCGTTTGTGCTTCGCGTCCATCGACATCGGGATCATAAAGAGACAGTCCTACTTTGAATTTGATCAAAAGTGCCGTCATAAGGCACCCAACCATTCCTCCGATCAAGGCTGGGAACTCGTAGTTGACACTGGCCAGTCCAACTACGGGTCCCATAACGCCTGTAATGGAAGACAATAGAAAGATCATATTCTTTCTAACAAAGGCGAAGGGAACGAGAACGGTCAAAATAAATGGTATCAAGAGGAAGGCACTCACAACCATGGCAACGCCCGCCTTGAATGAAATTTCTGTCAACTCATCCTCTGTTAGACCGAGTCCTCCAAATCCAAACCACAATGGTGTACCGACTGTTAAACGAATGACAAGAAAAACCATTGTTGAGCTCTTATCTTTTTTCAACCTACAATTTCAGTTTCAGCTTTCTCCTTTCCACACACAAAAATATTCAAAATACTATATTTTGAACCAAAACGTACCTGCGCCCCAAACAGTGGCAAAGGTATTAAAGACCAACAATAGAACAACCGATTCTAAAGCTGGATGTCCCGTTGAGACCAGCATGGGTGCTCCCAATGCAACGGGTGTTCCGAATCCACTGGCTCCCTCGATCATGTAGGCAAAATTAAACAAAAGCATACACTCCGCTATTGGGTGTCCCGCCGTCAATGCTTTCATTTCTCGCATCATATACGGCAAGCACTTGGTAGCTTCCATGGTTTCGAATAACATAATGGCACCGGCCATGATTGACAAGGGCGTCAAGGCCTCGTGGAATCCCAAAATGACGCAGGAGGCGGTAAGGAGGGGATTGGATCCCAGGTACATGAGACGGACCAGAAACATAATTGCGGCCGATGCGGGAAGCGATACCGTCGTTGGTGTCGGATTGGGCTTGATCGTGACAACGACCAAGTATATGATGGGCAGCAAACAAAAGAGGAAATCCATCACCTGACCCCAGGGACCCCCAGTGTCTTCGAGGAGGGCCACTTGACACTCGCAATCAAGACAGGCTTCCAGTGTAACGCACTCATTGGGACATGTTAGATCCGTAGAATCCTTGCAAACATATTCAAAGGACAGGTCGGTTTCGTTGGTCATATTCGACAT